>ERZ773006.247-NODE-247-length-28569-cov-16.5153_pt1 | contig 28569 bp, 17 predicted proteins | sample MGYA00580843_ERZ773006 | MGnify/ENA primary metagenome ERZ773006 (study PRJEB29015, sample SAMEA2738011) | human oral metagenome | biome: human oral; feature: human-associated habitat; material: dental | place: China | collected 2052 ...
CTATATCAACAACGATGACTTTGATAAAGAAAAACTAAAAAAATACTTTAACAGCGCTATTATGAACTTCAACAATAACATAGAACTCAATGATATCGTTATAGCCAAACTAAACTCGATAAAAGTTAGTTCACTTAAAAGTCTAATTACAAACAAAGTATTCATGGCACAAAATAATAACATCGATGTTGATATTAATATTCAAGGTGAGATAACTGACTTCTATACAGATGAAATGCAACTAAGTAGAGTTTTAGGTGTATTATTAGACAACGCTATAGAAGCATCCCTTGAAGTTACTGACGATAAAAAAATCGATATAAATATTATTCAAATCGATAAAACTACCGATATCCAAATATCTAACACTTTTAATAACACTGGAACACCTATAGCAGATTTTAACAAAGAAGGATTCTCTACAAAAGGTACTAATAGAGGATTAGGTCTAAGTTCTGCTCATGAAATTGCAAATAAACTAAATATGTTGTTGAATACTGAAATAGATGGAAATACTTTTATACAAAACTTATCTATAGAAGGAAAGTATTACACAGAAAACCATCATGTTACTTCAAAATAATAAAAAACTCGAAAATTCCAATCTTAATTAAGTTGATTTTTCGAGTTTTTATTAAATTGTTTCTATTAATTTTATATTACGAAATATTATTTTATGATTTTATTATTAACCATTAAGCCAATAATATACATTTAAAAATATAATTATGGCTATAAACAAGAATGTCAGCGCACCTAGGACTATAGTGTGTATTCTTCTTTTGAAATATAGATATCCAATAAATTCTCTAATGAAAGCATTAAGACTGAAATAAAACTTAGTCGGTGCTCCATAGCCAATACATCTAAAACCTAAAGTTTTTGCTTGGACTAATGCTCGGTATACATGATAATAATTCGTCACGACTGCAAAACTTTTATCAACCGGAATAAATTTCTTCGAGAAAATAATATTTTCTTCGGTAGAAGTTGATTTATCTTCTAGAATTATATCATTCTCATCAACCCCCTGCTCAAGAGCATAGTTTTTCATCGCAAAGGCTTCAGATACTACTTCATCAGGGCCTTGCCCTCCTGACATGATTAGTCTACTCCCAGGATTAGCTTTATAGACTTTTATCCCTTTTCTAATTCTACTAGCTAAAAGCGGCGTTACCCTCTCTCCAATCAATCCTGCACCTAAGACCACTACATAATCAATCTTTCTCGGTAAGATATTAATAAAATTTAGAACACTAGATACTAAATAAGACATAGCTATACATAAAAAATATAAAACTACTAAACTGACATAAACATAAAGTGTATTTAACAGAATATTGTCACGTGTGTAGGTAGCAACACGTGGCCAATATGTAAAATAACCTACAAGTAAGAAAAACGTAGCTAGACTCAGTAGGTTCCCAATCCTTAATCCTTCTCTTCTAATAAGCATAAATGAATTGTATAAAAACATAATTACTACTACAATTGGTATCAGAGTGAATATTCCCACCGCTATAACAAGTAATACTACATTTAAATTATATAAAAATCTATTGTTTTGCGCATGGTTAGTAATGAAAGCTATTACATAAAAAATAAAACTCAACCCTGTAGCTATAAAAAATATCCCTAGAAATAAATTTCTTCTATCGAAATACAGAACAGATAAAAACAAAAGAAGAAATATCGCAAAAACTATAAACGAACCTATTATCATAAAAAACTCCTATTCAATATATCTATAATATAAATTATATTGTAAACTTAAAAACATGTCAATTGTACTTAAATATCAACAATAACCATCAGTAATTCTTCTTTTACAATTATCCACACAACAAATATAAAAAACGAGGAATATTAGATTCGTTTTAAGCTCCGAACGTTACATTTTTTAGCAACTTTCTGATTATAACACAATCTACTATTCCTCATATTATTTATTATTCAGTTCTTAACGCTTCGACTGGATCTTTCTTCGCAGCTATTCTCGCTGGTATAATACTAGCAATAAGCGTCAGTATCAAACTAAGCAATATTAATCCAATTGATAATTGAGCATTTAGCGATGCCGTAAATGCTTCGACTTTTAGCGCCTTAGCAATACTTCCACTTATTGGAACAGATAAAAGCATAGTCACCACTACACCTACTGCACCAGAAATAAATCCGATCAACCCTGCTTCTGCGATAAAGATTCTTGTAATATCTTTTTTTCGAGCACCAATTGCACGAAGAATTCCGATTTCCTTCGTTCTTTCTACTACAGATACATACGTTAGTATCCCTATCATAATAGATGATACTATTAATGAGATTCCCGCAAACGCTGATAAGATTAATGAAATTGTATTAATCATCTGCGACATAATCGTCGTCATTTGCTTGGCTAAATCCGCATACGTAATGCTATATTTATGATAATCTGAAGTGTCTGAACCATATTTCTCAGCTATTTTTTTATTAAAATCATTAACAACTTCTGCTATTTTATCACGATCATTAAAAGATTTCGGATAAAGATTAATTGCACTCGGAGCAGTTTTTGCTCCTAAAGTTGCCAGAATTTGTTCGGCAGTGTCACCATCCATCTTCTGATTAGTTATAATATTTCTAGTTTTGTCTTTTTCTTGAGCTACTACGATATCTGACTTCGCTTCTTTTTCAATCATCGCTTTTTGTAAAGCTCTTGTGTAACCAATCGTCATCTGAGGTCTAGTAAAACTATCTTTAGCTTTTAATATAGCTACGACTTTAACCTTAGTTCCTCCATCATACATTTTTGCATCAACATCTCGAGGAACGAATCTATCACCTAATTTTCTGTAATAGTTGTTATTTTCTATTACACTAAACTCTTTTCCGATAACATCTTCATACTTAACCTTTGTATTTTCATCAAACCCTAAAGCTTTTATCGTAGCTTTATCGATTTCGTTATTCTTCGCAGTAAATAATACAACCTCATTATCGCTAGGATATTCGAAATTATCTTTAGATGATTTTACCACTTCATATTGATTCATAATTAGGTTCTTATCTTCTGGTAATACGCCAAAAATATTATCATTCAATGAAGTTTGCTCTTGTTTTACAGCTACTACATCACCTTTTGCATTTTTTGTTAATGCTTGTAATTTATAACCTTCTGCAAAATCAATCGCAGAGTAATAATCCTTCGCATTATTTTTAATATAATTTATAAATGTTTCTCCATTCCCTAATGAATCAACTGAGTATAAATTTCTATGCACATCTCGACGTGACTTTGGTACTAATTCTGAGCCATTAGAGTCCTTTTCCGAGTTATCATCATCAACACTTAACCCAAAATTCACCTGATTCGCGCTTATCATAATTGGCATTGACGATAAATTCTCATTTTGCATAGTTTGAATATATTTATCCATCCCCGATGAAATAGCTAATACTAAACCTATACTAATAATCCCTATACTACTCGCAACAACCGTCATAAACGTACGGAACTTCTTCGTAAGTAGATTCTTAAAACTAGATTTAATCGCACTATTAAATGCCATCGCAGTTTTCTTCAAAGCAAAACCACTATCAGTGACCTCTTCAACTACATACGGATTTGTATCTTCTTGAATTTCTCCATCTTTAACTCGTACTATTCTATCACTGTACTCTTTTGCCAGTTCCGGATTGTGTGTTACCATTATAACCAACTTCGTCTTACTTATCTCTTTAATAAGTTCCATAATCTGAACACTAGTCTTACTGTCTAACGCTCCTGTAGGCTCATCAGCAAGAATAATCTTTGGATCAGTTACTAAGGCACGAGCAATAGCCACCCTCTGCATCTGACCTCCAGAAAGTTGATTAGGCTTTTTATACAGATGCTCCGCTAATCCAACATCTTCCAGTACTTTTTTCGCCTTCTCATCATTTTCTGCATTTGACTGACCTGAGATAGATAAAGCTAATTTTACATTTTCAATAACACTTAAATGAGATATTAAATTATAACTTTGAAAGACAAAACCTATAGTCCCATTTCTATAACTATCCCAATCTCTATCTTTAAACTCTTTAGTAGAACGCCCCATAAGAGCCATATCCCCTGATGTGTATTTATCTAAACCACCTATAATGTTTAATAACGTTGTTTTTCCACTTCCACTTGCTCCTAAAATCGAGACAAATTCATTTTCTCTAAAATGAATATTTACAGATTTTAGTACTTCTACTTCACTACCACCAGTATTATACTTCTTAACTATATTTTTAAGTTCTAACACTCTATACCCTCCCATTTTATTATTAGACAAACTCAAACTTTTTCTTTACACAAAACTTCTCGTGTATGTAATTATAGCATACAATATATCCCCATTGAAAGAATACTCTCTTATAGGGATACATGTATGCTACTTATTATAATCGATTACTAAGCTTTATATTTTTTAACCAAGTAAAAAGGTAAAACCGTAGAGGCAATTGCCGAAATAACTATTAAAACTAACGCTACTGTTGAACTAAAGAATCCACTAATAAATATAGCAACTCCACTAAAGGTCATAAGCAATGCATAGGCTCTAATCACTTTTTGCTCATTGACACCTTTTTCTAAACCAAAAAGATTAAAATTGTATTTTCCCCAAAATTCTTTTTTAGGCAGATAGTTACCAAGTACAATAAACAATATCCCGATAACAAGAGCTGTTAATTTCGTTACATTAAAATTATTATCTAAGGCATAAGCTATTAGACCACCTTGAACTAGGACACTTATTATAGGAGTAATCCCCTTAATTATTAGCGCACCTTTTTTCGGAGTTTTATCAAAATCTACAACTAATGAAATTATAACCTGAACTATAGCAAAGAATATAGGAAGTTCGACAATCGCACGAGTTTTACTCACAAAATTATCTGACTCTCCGCTAGCATTGAAATGCACAGCTATTTGTTCAGGTAATACATCATAATAATAAACTCCTATTAATATCGGCAATAAACAAATAGCAACACCTAGAAACAAACTTTTTTTATCTACTCTCATTGTCTTTTCCTCCTAAACCATAGATCCAAACCAGAACTTCTTCGAATACACTAGCATTCAATTCATAGTATATAAAATTCTTATGTCTAGATTCTAATATTAAACCTGCTTTTTTTAATTGTGTTAGATGATAGGAGACAGTAGCTCCAGATAGATTAAATTCCGAGGCTAATTCCCCTGCACTTTTCTTCTCTTCTTTCAACATTTCTAGTATATTTCTTCTTACTGGATCAGATATCGCCTTTAAAGTTTCACTCATCCCATGTATATCACCCCTTTATATAACGAACTGCAATTCTATTTAGATATCTTTCTAAATAGATTATAACTCTACCTTATATTAAAGTCAAGAACTATTTAGAAAAATTTCTAAATAGATCTTAGAATTTGTTTAAAACACCCTAACAACTGTACTATAAATTAAAATATTTTTATAATCATATTTTTAATAAATATAATAATATTTATCTTTGATACTTTTTATGTTAATATCTATTTTTAAACTAATCATCTTCATCAAGCGTGTCTTTCTCTGATATTCCCAATTAGACATTATTACAACAATACTGTAAGCGCATTATTTTTATTAAATATATTTTCTGTATTATTTTTTATCATGTGTTGACATAATTTGTTTTTCTGTTAAAATAAAACTTGTAAGCGTTATCTAAAATGTGTTGCCACTTTTAGCAACTTTATGTTTTAGCTGAATACTAGATATTACTACCCATATATTTAATACAATATACTAATCTAATATTCAGCTAAAATATAAAAAAATTAAAAGGAGATTTATTATGAAATTAGCACTATTTAACTTGAGAGAAGATGAAAGACCATTTGTTGATGCTTGGTTAAAAGAACATCCAGAGGTGGAAGTTGATTTACATGAAGGTGAACTTCAGGCAGAAACAAAACACCTATTAGAAGGGAAACAAGGAGCAGTAATGTTCCAAAATAGACCATTTGCTAAAGAAGTTTACGACTATGCAAAAGAGCAAGGTGTAAAAGTTATCGCAAACAGAATGGCTGGATTCGATATTTACGATATAAAATACATGCGTGAATTAGGAATTAGCATGACAAACGTTCCACGTTACTCACCTAACGCAATCGCAGAACACGTTGTTACAACTGTTTTATACATAAGCAGAAATATTAGAAAAATTTTAAATAACGTTGAAAAACACGATTTCACATGGAATAAAAATATTATTTCTAGAGAACTACAAACTCTTACTGTAGGTGTCCTTGGAACAGGGAACATTGGACGTCAAGCAGCAACTTTATTTAAAGGATTAGGTTGTAAAGTTATTGGTTATGACTTATACCCTTCTGATGCAGCTCGTGAAGTATTAACATATGTTGACAGCATCGATGAATTATTAGCTCAATCTGACGTAGTTACACTTCATGTTCCTGCTACAAAAGAATATACTCACATGGTAAACGATGAATTCTTTAGCAAAATGAAAGACGGATCTATCTTCGCTAATGCCGCACGTGGTATTCTTGTTGATACTAAAGCCGTTATTCGTGCGCTTGACAGTGGTAAGCTACTAGGAGCTAGTCTTGACGTATATGAAAACGAAGGAAATTACGTTCCTAAAGACTTCTCAAATAAAGAATTCGACGATAAATTAATGCAAGAATTAATTGATAGAGACGATATAGTCTACACACCACACACTGCCTTCTACACTGAAACAGCAGTTAAAAACCTTGTAGAAGGAGCTTTAAATGCTGCAGTAGAAGTAATAACTACTGGAGACTCTCCTAATATTGTTAATAGATAATTTCATATCATATTTTATAAAATAGAGACTAACCGTTTCACACAATACGGATTCTATATTATGAATCTTGAGAGTTTGTAGATACTAATATGGACCATCTACCAACTACGGAGCAACTCGAAAATTTGATTAACTAAAATTACAGTTTTCAGTTGCTCCTTTTTTATAATCTTATATTTTATAAATGCCATTATCTGTAAGTTTGCATATTCTAAATATTTTTACTTATTCTTTAAATTTCAACTTTTCAGATTGTATATACAAGAATAAATATAAAATAATATTTCTTATGTTTAAGATTAAAGCGTTCTCTTATATTTGACAAATAGCTATAATTTGCTAAAATTAAATTGTAAACAGTTAGTAAGATAATTTTATCATTAAAATATTTTGGTATAATTAATATTATTTTATTTCTTTTCAATTATACTATTTGTTGCATTTGATATTAATTATTACTGGAGTATCTATATTGTGGGAATAATTCAAATTAAATAAATTAGCCAATATTTCAAGAGTTGACCATTTTCCCAAACAATATGTGGTATTGTTACATGAGTTAATAGGTAAAGGGATATATCTATATATCTCATGCAATCTATTTGATTGTTCTTAAAACTGTGGAAGACTCTTTCGACTTCCATTTTAACGACTATGATACTATAGTCATATATTTCCTTTCGGTTGTTAAATTTATTTAACAATAAACTTTAATTTAATGTCGGAAGCAATTCCGATGAATACTACAAAATAACAATTTACCCTAAATTTTATTTTGTGTTCATATAACGAAAAGCGGTCCATTACGGGCCACTTTTTGTTTTTATTATTTATAACATTCTACTAATTATTTTCTAAATAATACAAAAAAGAAGAAATAGGATTCCCTCCTACTTCTTCTTTAATTTTTATATTAGTCGATTACAGAAACTTTTAAGAAGTTTGTTGTTCCAGCGTTACTTACTGAAGTGTTGATACCACCAGTGATTACGATAGCATCTCCTTCTTTAGCATATCCTGAAGATTTAGCGATTCTTGCAGCAGTTAGTAACATTTCGTCTGTAGATTTAGCTTGTTCAGAGATTTGAGCATCAACTCCCCATACTAAGCTTAATCCACGAGCAACTTTAGCACTTGGAGTTACAGCTAAAATAGACGCGTTTGGACGGTATTTAGAAATTAATCTAGCTGTTTTTCCTAATTCAGTATAAGTTACGATTGTGTGTAAATCTAAGTTTAGAGCTGTATATCCTACAGATACTCCAATTGCGTTTGTGATATCTTTAGAAACGATTTTTTTAGAACGATCTTTTAAGATACGAGAATAATCTTGCATTTCTTCAGTACGTTTAGCGATTGTAGCCATTGTACGAACTGATTCGATTGGGTAAGCACCTGCTGCAGATTCTCCTGATAACATGATTGCATCAGTTCCATCGTAGATTGCGTTAGCTACGTCAGATACTTCGGCACGTGTTGGACGTGGGTTTTTTTGCATTGAGTCTAACATTTGAGTAGCTGTGATTACGAATTTACCAGCTTCATTACATTTAGCAATGATATCTTTTTGCATGATTGGTACTTCTTCTGCTGGTACTTCAACACCAAGGTCTCCACGAGCGATCATAATACCATCAGATACTGCGATGATTTCATCGATGTTATCGATAGCTTCTTGACATTCGATTTTAGGGATGATTTGAACGTGTTCACATCCTTCTTCTTTAAGAATACGTCTAACTTCTAGTACGTTTTCTTTTGTACGAACGAATGAAGCAGCAACGAAGTCGATATCTTGTTTACATCCGAAACGAATATCCTCTTCATCTTTTGGAGTGATACCTGGTAATTTTGTAGATACACCTGGTACGTTAACTCCTTTTTTGTTTTTAAGTACTCCACCGTTTTGAATAGTAGTGTAGATTAATCCACCTTCAACATCAACTTTGTTTACTGTTAATCCGATTAATCCATCGTCAAGTAAGATTGTATCTCCAGCTTTAACGTCGTGTACTAATTCACCATAAGTAATTGAGAATTTTTCTGTTGTTCCAAGAACTTCTGTCATAGAAACAATAACATCTTTTCCAGTTTCTAACATGATTGCATCATTTTCCATGTTGTGAGTTCTAATTTCAGGACCTTTAGTATCTAAAAGGATAGCTAAGTTAGTTCCTGTAGCTTCTCTAACTTCTTTGATTGTTTGGATTCTTGCACCGTGTTCTGAGTAGTCACCGTGTGAGAAGTTAAGACGACAAACGTTCATTCCTAACTCTACCATTTGTGTTAATGTTTCTTTAGCTTCAGACTTAGGTCCAATAGTACAAATAATTTTTGTTTTTTTCTGTATCATAATATACCTCTTAAATTTTAATCTTTTATTATTTTAACTTATTTCCAATAAATTTTCAAATACTTTCCTAAAAAATAGTTATTTTCAAGAAAGAAAACGTTTTTCTTCACTAGATTGAAAGTTGTTTTGATACTTCATAGATATTTAAATCTACATTGTGAACATCAGCAAATACGTCTTCAAATTTAGTACTTACAAGTTTATTATTTTGGATACCTACAGCACGGCCTGATTTACCAGCTAGTAATAATTGAACAGCGTAGTTACCTAATCTTGAAGCTAATACTCTGTCTTGAGCTGATGGAGTTCCACCACGTTGAATGTGTCCTAGAATAGTAGCTCTTACTTCTTCTCCAGTACGTTCTTTTAATTCTTTAGCTAATTCTTGTCCACCCATAACACCTTCTGCTAAAACGATGATTGAGTGTTTTTTACCACGATCTTCCCCTGCTTTAATACGAGCAACTACTTCTTCGATATCTTCTTTTTTCTCAGGGATTAGAAGACTCTCACTTCCTCCAGCGATACCAGCAAATAATGCTAGGTCTCCTGCGTTACGTCCCATAACTTCGATAATGAATGCACGCTCGTGACTTGATGCAGTATCACGAACTTTATCAATTGCGTCTACGATAGTGTTAAGTGCAGTGTCGAATCCAATTGTGAAGTCAGTACAACAGATATCGTTATCGATTGTTCCTGGTACACCGATAGTTTTAATGTTCATTTCATTACTTAAAGCCATAGCTCCACGGTAAGAACCATCTCCACCGATTACTACTAATCCATCAATTCCTAAAGCTTCTAAGTTTTTAATAGCATCTTTTCTAACTTCTGGGTTAGCAAATTCTGGTAAACGTGCTGAATAAAGCATTGTACCACCACGGTTAATGATGTTACCAACATCCCCTACTTCAAGTTTTTTAATATTGTTTTCAACTAATCCTTTATATCCTTGATATACTCCATAAACTTCTAATCCATTATAGATTGCTGTTCTTACAACGGCACGCACAGCTGCGTTCATTCCTGGTGCATCCCCACCACTTGTTAAAACTGCGATTTTTTTCATGTAGTCTTACCTTCCTCATAATTTTATTAATTATTTTTAAATTTACCTATCAACAATATCATATTTTTGAGATTTTTTCTAGTAAAAACAGAATTTTGTTTTATTTTTGTTCGATTATTTTTGTTTTTTTACTTATATGTGATTTTGATGCGTTTTCCAGGGAACTTTTCCAAAAATTTCTGAACAAATTCATGTTCGTTATTAATTGTAATCGTCTTCCCTTTTGTAGAATCATTATCAAGCAAGGCTATTACCTTAACTCTTCCATCATCAACCTTATATTCACTTAAAAGCTCTAATATTTCTTTATCAATAATTGTATAGATAGTTTTTATATTAGTTAGGCAGTATTCTCTATAATTTTTTAAACTGGCAATTTTTTCTAGGATATACTGTTCTCTACCATTACGAAGTTGTTTTTTCAAAGTCATAACAGCGAAACTTCCTGCTTTTATAAATACATTAGCATACTTAAATACACTTGGAAAAACAGTAACATCATAATCATTTTTTCCATCGTTAACTGTTAAAAATGCCATATAATCGCCATTTTTAGTTCGTATCTCTTTTCTCGTTATGATTTCTACATAACTATCGCTAACTTCACCACCAATGTATTGAAGTGGTAAATAAGAATACTTCTCTTTTTCTACTTGGACTGGATGTTTTAAGAAGTATGTCCCTGTGACTTCTTTTTCCATTTGGATTTTTTCTGTAATTGAATAGTCTTCTATCTCTTCTACCTTTAATGTTAGACCACTTTCTGCAGACAACGCAACACGTACATTATTTATAAATTGCCTATTATCTGAATAATAATCATTTACCTTTTTCATCAAAGTAGCTCGATTATAACCAAAAGTATCTAAAGCACCAGCCTTAACCAGTGAAATTGCAGCCTGTTGATCAACCTTCTTATTCATACGTTTCAAGAAATCATCTATGTCTAGATAAGGTCCAAAATTAATTCTGTCTTGAACTATTTCATAACCACTTCTATAACCAACATTTTTTATCGCAGTTAATGCAAATACTATATCATTTTTGAATACTCTAAAGTTTGATAAACTTCTATTAACATCAGGTTTTACAAGATTAATACCTAGGTTCATAAGCTCTTGTTTATACTCATTTATTTTCTTCTCACTGCTTATTACGTTATTTAATAAGGCTGTCATAAAATACTTAGTATAATAGACTTTTAAATAAGCTAATCGATAAGCTAACATACTATAAACAACAGCATGGCTCTTATTAAAACCATAATTCGCAAAGGTAACGATAAGATCAAAAAGTTTCTCGGCGACTTTTATATCGTAGCCAGCAGCAACACTTTTTTCTATGAAAATACGTCCATAGTACTCAAGGTCTTCTTTTTTCTTTTTACTTACCGCTCTTCTCATATTATCCGCTTCATTGAGACTCATATGGGCGAAGTTCACCGCAATCAACATAATCTGCTCTTGATAAACAATTACCCCATAAGTATCCTTTAATATTTTCTCTAAATGAGGATGTGGATATACTACTTGCTCTTCTTTATTTTTTCTGCGTACATAGACTTCAATCTGAGCCATCGGTCCCGGTCTATAAAGAGCATTCATAGCAACAATATCATTAAATTCAGTAGGTTTTAGTAGGCTCAGTTTCTCCTTCATCCCACTAGATTCAAACTGGAAGATACCTTCTGTCTTACCTTTTGCAAATAATTCATAAACCTTAGGATCTTGATAATTTATCTTTGTTATATCAAATGCCGGATTCTCTTTTCTAATTTCTTCGACAATACTCGATACCATAGTCAGATATCTAATACCTAAGAAATCTATTTTTAATAAACCAACACTCTCTACATCATCCATCGTCCACTGAGTTAAGTACTTCGTCATATTCGATTCGGCTAAAGGTGCATAGTTAACCAATGGTTTGTCATCACTTATCACTATACCGGCTGCGTGTACCGATGGATTTTTCGGTAAATTCTCTAAACTTAGCGCTATACTAAACCAACGCTTATTAATATTACTTGTATTAATAAACGTTCTTAATTCTTCTGATGTTTCATAACATTCTTTCAATGTTCTTGTAGAGCTAATGTTACTACTGATAAACTTCAGAGTTTGTTCATCAAACTGCAATATTCTCGCCGATTCTCTAGCTGCACTTTTTGATTGAAATGTTGTAAAAGTAATAATCTGCGCTACCTTATCAGGACCATATTTCTCTTCCACATATTTTATGACTTCATCACGTCTAGTGTCTTGGAAGTCTATATCTATATCAGGCATAGAAATACGCTCTTTGTTTAAAAATCTTTCAAACAGAAGATTGTATTCCAATGGATCCGCTTCTGTTATATCTAGTAAATAACATACTAAACTCCCGGCAGCACTACCACGACCTGCACCTACTAGGATTCCATTATCTTTGGCATACTTTACAAAATCATAAACGATTAAGAAATAATCGTTAAAGCCCATCTCATCGATAATCTTAAGCTCATAACTATAACGCTTTTGATACTGATATAAATCTTTGCCTATTAACTTTTCCTTAACACCTTTTTGAACTAAGTAATGCAAGTACTCTTTAGAAGATAACTTTTCGAATATCTCTTCTTTTTCTCCGTAGATATACTTAGGCAAATGATATCCCGAAAAATTCAATTCATATTTACAGCTATCTATTATTAATTTTTGATTAACAAATGATCTCTCAAAAATAGCATATAACTCTTCATCTCCTAGAGCTAAGATTTCTTCAAAGTCTTTCTGTTCCCTAACAAAGTCTTCTCCTGAGATAGTCGTAAGTTCCTGTATATTAAGCTTTTTGTTATCGCGAATAGCACGACTAACAATGACTTGCTGATAGTGCTCTTTATTTAGATAATAACTCGGTTTTGTGTAAACAATGTTATCGTAATCACTATAGATACCAACCTGGAAACTCTCATTAAAACCGAAATAAAAATCATACTTATTTAATAAATTTTTTAAATAGGAAAATTCCATACTATCCCTAAGTTCATCTACAACAATCAAGACAAAGTCTTCTCTATAATCAATCATATCATTAGAAAAATCTTCTACAGTCCACTCTTCTCCATTCATAAACTTCGTTGAAATTTCTAATAATTTATAAAACATCTTCTCCGTTTTACACAGTAAATTAAATTTTAAAAGCCCTATTCCATAACCTAAGTTAACTTCTAAACCTTGAATTAAGTTAATTCCTGCTTTTTTAGAAGCTTTATACGCTTTAATAGCACCGTACATATTTGGATCTACGATAACTACCGATTTTTGATTGTCTTTAGCCAATTTTGAAAACAGATTCTCATACTTAATTGTACTATTCAATAAGTCATATGCACTATGTACTTGCATATTGTAATACATACTAATATCCTCCTTTCTTCGCTATTTTATATTATTGATATGATATTATCCGCAAAGCGGATTATATTCATCTTCTTCTGAAGAACAACCCATATTTTCTCCATGATTCTTACTTTCTTCATTGAAATAACGATATACTCTCTTATTGTCATCACCCATAAAATAAATTGGATTAAACTGTGTATATTTCATATTTCCATCTTCATCTAAAAGATTTTCACAAACAACTCTTCGTTTTATAGATGCTACAAAATTCGTGTATTTTCCACATTCAGAGGTACTTTCAACTTTACATTCAAGCGATAATATACATTCATCCATAATCGGAGCATCGATATATTTCGCTGGATCATATGTCATATCAGCCATACCAATTTTATTCTGACCTGAATGGAATCCAGCAATCTCCACCTTACTAAGTATTTGTTGACATGGTACGTTAACGGTAAACTCACCATATTCTTTAATATTATCTACAGCGTTACTATCTGTTGTAAGACCAACTGTAATCATATCTCCTAATGAATACGATGAGCTACAAGCTGTCACATTATATCTCCATTTTTTATCCTTATAGCCTATTAATATTACAGGAAATCCGTAATATAACTTACTGGTTTTAGTTTCTAATTTCATCTTATTCTGTCCTTTTTCTTATTTCCCTTTTATATTTAAACTTCCCTATTTTTTTATCTTTTCGCTATAAAAGCTAATGTTCTTTCATCTGAATTTTCTACGTTATATTCGAAACCATCAAATTTGATCTGTTTCATTTCGTCTACCGAAGAAACTTTGTTTTTTATAAGTTCAGTTAAAAACTTACCTCTAGCTTTTTTCGATATTGTAGAGTGTACTTTTAACACCCCTTCTTTTTCTTCCATAAAGCTAAGTCTAATAAATCCATCCCTCTGTTCTTTTGAAAATACCTCTTCAAATTCACTAGAAAGTAATGACACGACTAATTTTTCACCCTTGATACTCTTATCATAGTCTTCACGCCAGAAGTTTTTCAAAGACTGACTTGATATTTTGATATTTTGTAGAAAGTCTAATCTATGCTCTTGAATTAAATCATAAGCACCTATTACACCATATAAAGATGTTGTAATAAATACATTTTCTTTTATATATTTTTTATCAGTCTCATCAAAACCAGCACGATCTATATTTCTATACATTAGACCATTAAATAGCTCCAACGCCTCAAAACTTTTTGCTGTTTTGTTATTTATTTTTTCCCAACGAGAAAATTCTTCCACAGCCTTCTCATCTTTGATTTTGTAGGCCTTCGCCAAGTCTTCCACACTTAATTTAGCTATTTCACTTACTATTTTAGTACTTTTGTCACTTAGACTTATCTTTTTATGTGGAATAGCTTTCTTGTTTAATTCTTTGGCTGTTGGTATTAAGATTTTCATCATTATTCCTCTTCTTCAGGTAATTCTAAGAAGCTATTTTCGATTAAACTTTCAACTTCCATTAATACGAAGTTGTACTCTGTTGCTTCTATAGCTGGATCGATAATTAATGTATTAAAGTAACCTACTACGAAATCACGATTAGCGATCTCTAGTTTAAACATATATTCACTAATTTCATCTACTAAAAATGCTGTTTCTTTAAGAACTTTGTCTTCATAAGAGTTAGCGTAGTGTACCGTTTCTAAAAGTCTGCGGATTTCTAAATCTGCGTACTCTTTAGCGAAACGATCACGAATGTATTTTGCAAGTTCCTCAGCTTTAAGGTCTTCTGTGTTAATATTTTCTTTTTTTAGTACGTCTTTCTCTTCTAGTTTTGCTAATAATTCTGTTAAAGATTGGTGTAATGTTTTCATTTAATTTTCTCCTATATTTACAATAAATTTTTTAAAACTTCTTCTATATATTTTATAAGAAAAACATGAAAAACGCTAATAATACGCTACATACATAACTATGCTAGATTTCAAAGAAATCTATATTATGTACTGTTATTTTATTAGTGTAGTAGAACTGACTAGAACTAAATACTACTAATGAAAATTACAACATAAATAAATACAATTCTCACTTCTGATTGTTTTGACAGCGTTTTCTATAAATGCTATAATATAAGTAAGATATATTATATATTTTACTATACATTTAACATTATTATAAGATAGTTTTGCTATAAAAAAATTTATAATCAATATATAAAGAAAATGATTTGAAAAGTTACGAAATTAATTACGGGGACTTAGCTATAAAAATTTAATTTCGGAAATTTTTAAGGGGGGCTTTATATGAGTAATGACGATAGATTAAAAACAACAATAGTAGTATTGTTAGTAATACTTATTTTGACAATAATATTTTGTACAATAGCTATAATTGAAAAATTAGACTTGGTTCAACACACTCCAAGTCTGGTGAGAATTGTAGGATAAAGTATGTCTTTAAAGCACTTAAAATCGGGAGCGACTCAAAAATCGTGATTGTAGAGCAACAAGATTTTGTCGAGTCAACCCCGATTTTATTGTATGGTATAATATAAATTAAATAATTATTCGAGGTGAAGTATGAAAAAATATGTAATGGCAATAGATCAGGGCACTACAAGTTCTAGAGCTATAATATTCAATAAAAAAGCAGAAATAATAACAAGTAGCCAAAAGGAATTCCCTCAGATTTTCCCTCAATCAGGTTGGGTTGAACATGATGCTAATGCAATTTGGAATTCAGTACAATCGGTTATTGCAGAAGCATTTATCGAAAGTGGCATAAAACCAAATCAAATAGATAGCATTGGAATTACAAACCAACGTGAAACTACTGTAATTTGGGATAAAAAGACTGGACTACCTATTTATAATGCAATAGTTTGGCAAAGTAGACAAAGTGCCGATATAGCTAATAAACTAGTAAACGATGGTTATAAAGATATGATTCATCAGAAAACTGGTTTAGTCGTCGATGCCTATTTCTCTGCGACTAAAATACGTTGGATATTAGATAATGTACCTGGTGCACAACAACGTGCCGAAAATGGAGAATTACTATTTGGAACTATCGATACATGGCTAGTTTGGAAGCTTACAGGTGGAAAAACTCACGTTACAGATTACACAAATGCAGCTAGAACAATGCTATTTAATATTAAAGACTTAACTTGGGATAAAGAAATTTTAGAAATTCTAAATATACCAGAATCCTTATTGCCAGACGTTAAATCCAACTCAGAAGTATACGGAAAAACTATAGATTATCATTTCTACGGTGGCGAAGTAACAATAAGCGGACTAGCAGGTGACCAACAAGCAGCACTTTTCGGGCAACTTGCCTTCGATAAAGGAATGATAAAAAATACATACGGCACAGGTTCGTTCATCATAATGAATACAGGTGAAACTATGGAACTTTCAAAAAATAATCTATTAACTACTATAGGTTTTGGAATTAATGGAAAAGTTTATTATGCTTTAGAGGGGTCAATTTTCATCGCTGGAAGTGCAGTTCAATGGTTAAGAGATGGATTACGTCTAATTAAAAAGTCATCTGAAACACAAGCATTAGCCTACAACTCTAAAAACAATAACGAAGTATATCTAGTGCCTGCCTTTACAGGATTAGGTGCTCCATATTGGAATCCAGATGCTCGTGGAACTATCTTCGGCTTAACACGTGCTACCACTAAAGAAGATCTAGTGAAGGCTACATTGCAGTCAATTGCCTACCAAGTACGTGATATTATCGATACTATGAAAATCGATGCTAAGGTAGAAATCCCCCTTCTTAAAGTCGATGGAGGTGCCGCAAACAATGATTATCTACTAGAATTCCAAGCAAACATTCTAGGTGTTAAAGTCGCGCGAGCTGAAAACTTAGAAACTACAGCTCTGGGGGCGGCATTCCTAGCAGGACTAGCCACTGGATATTGGGAAAGCTTAGATGAGCTTAAGAACCTAAACACTGCCGGAAAACTATTTGTTCCTACGATGGAAAATGAAGAACGAGAAAAACTTTACAAAGGTTGGAAACACGCAGTAAGAGCAACTCAGATTTTTGCAGAGGAATAATTACTAATAATATAAAAGCTAAGAATTAGGTTTTTAAAAAACTTACTCTTAGCCTTTTTTATTTCTAATTTTTTTCACTATTTGTATAAGTAGTATAACCAATTTCTTGAAATAAAATTTTCACAGTGATATAATTGTGGTTATAGGTGAAAACGTTTGCCTTAAATTATTAAACTAGGAAAGTTGCAATTTTTATAGAAGAGGTGATTTTATGAAGATAAATAATTTTACAAAATGCACACTAGCTGTTGCATTGGGCTTTGGGCTTAACTCTCTTGCTGTTGTACAAGCAGCAAATAACAATGCGGAAACTCCAGCAAGTGACAAGATAAACAAAAGTTTTATCGAGCAGTTTCCTTTCGCTGAAAAATTCACAGATAAAGATGGAATTACAGCCGTAAGAATGAAGAGTCCCGACGTACCTTTAGTTAACAAAGAAAAGGGTTATTCTAAAGAAGTTGTTAGGGTCATCAACTACAAACAAGGAGCAGCTGGGACTGTAATTAACAGAATTTATCAATATGTTAGATTCTACGGTGCACCTGTACACGAGGTTCCAAAAGACTCTCCAGTTAATGATGTACCAGAATACAATGGCGGCGCTAATCCTATTGATCCACCTATTTTGGAAAAACCAGAGTATAACGGTGGGGCTAACCCTATTGATCCACCTGTTTTGGAAAAACCAGAATATAACGGTGGCGCTAATCCTATTGATCCACCTATTTTGGAAAAACCAGAATATAACGATGGGGCTAACCCTATTGACCCACCTATTTTGGAAAAACCAGAGTATAACGGTGGGGCTAACCCTATTAATCCACCTGTTTTGGAAAAACCAGAATTAAAATTTGAGTATAAACTTATTGATCCACCTGTATTTGAAATACCAGAATATAACGGTGGGGCTAACCCTATTGACCCACCTGTTTTGGAAAAGCCAGAATTAAAAGTTCCAAATACTCCGGAAAAACCAAAAATACCAGGAATATCTACACCAGAAAAACCAAAAACAGATACTCCTAACAACTTACCTAAACCAAATCCAAAAGAGAACAACCCACAAAATAACAATAAAGTTCTCCCAAATACAGGTTTAGAAACAAATTCAAGTATAGCTATCATCGGAACTTTAGCTTTATCAATTATTGGACTTGCAATTCTAAAACGAAAAAATAATCAATAATTATTTTTTACTTATTTACTCAGTATCAGAAAAGAAGATTATAAGATAGCCTCATCGCCTTTGATGAATTTCATTCTTATAATCTTCTTTTAATTTTCTTATCCCAATAACTCTTTGTATAATTTTTTATCTAAATCTTTAAACACATTGAAAACTACTTTTAGGTCAGCAGTAGGATTTTCTCTAAGAAATTTCCTAACTTCAGCTACCGCTATTTCAGCAGCAAGATCATTTGGAAATCTAAATTGCCCCGTGCTTATACAGCAAAAAGCAATACTCTTAAGATTATTCTCTAAAGCAATTTTTAAAGAATTTCTATAACATAATGCAAGAAGTTCCTTATCATCATCTTCAACAACACGATATATTATTGGCCCAACTGTATGAATAACATGTTTAGCTGGTAAATTATAACCAGTTGTTATCTTAGCTTGCCCTGTTTTTTCAAAACTTCCTTGTGCCTTTATAATATTATCGCATTCTTTTCTAAGTTGTAGTCCTGCTTGTGTATGAATGGCATTATCGATGCATCTGTGTAGAGGAATTAAACATCCTAATAGAGCCTTGTTCGCCGCATTAACTATTGCATCTACTTTCAATGTTGTAATATCACCTTGCCATAGGTAAATATTCTCATCGATTTCAGTTAAATCTTCTAATCTTGTTATTCCTTTAACATTTAGAATCTCTTGTAGATACTCATCTTGAACTTCATAGAATTCACTCGGCAACTTCGATACTTTCCATGTGTTCATCAATGATCTAAACAAATCTTTCTTTTCTTGTTCTGTTTCTGGTATTTCTATTTCTGAATTTAGTGTTTTTATTAAATAATCTAGTTTTTCCATAATCTAAATAGTTCCTCCATGTCACTTATTATTATATACCTTACTTAAACATGTGTCTATAATTGAGGCATGCTATAATTTTTTCAAAGGTTAACGAAAAAGCTCCAGATTTTAAAAAGTTTTTATACAAACTCATAGATACAGTGATTCATTAACATAAAAATATGACTTCAAAAATTAGAGAATAAACTCTAACTTTTGAAGTCGATATATTTTATCTTATTTTTGTTTACGACGTTTTACGTAAACAGTTAGTCCTACTAAAGCTAGAACTGCTATTCCAGCATAAGCTGTTGCATTATTATCTAATCCTGTTTTCGGTAGTAATGAATTAGATTTTGAAACTTTTCCGAAATCTTCATCTACATTAAATGTACTTTCTTTCTTAGTTTCTTTTCCAACAAAACCACCTAGAATATCTTTTATTGATTTTTTATAGACTTTTTTCTCGGCTTCTTTTAATGCTTCTAATGCTTTATCTACTTCTTCTTGAGTAGCAGTTGCTGAAGCTAATAGTTCTTGCGCTTTTTGAACTGCATCTAGATAAGCTTTCTTATCTTCTGCACTTGCACTTTCAAAACTATCTTTCTCTTTAACTTCTGCTAAATGACTTAATTGTTCATTTAGGTTTTTCTTATCTACTTTTGGTGTTTCTAGTTGAGGTTTGTTACCTTCTTCTTTCTTAGGTTCCTCAGGTGTTGGTTTCGGCTCTTCTTTTGGAGTTTCAGCTGCTGGTTTTGGCTCCTCTTTCTTCGGAGTTTCAACTACTGGTTTTTCCTCTTCTTTCTTAGGTGTTTCAGCCATTGGTTTTGGCTCTTCTTTCTTAGGTGTTTCAGCTACTGGTTTCGGCTCTTCTTTCTTTGGAGTCTCAGCCGCTGGTTTCGGAGCTTCTTTCTTCGGAGTTTCAACTGCTGGTTTTTCCTCTTCTTTCTTAGGTGTTTCAGCCGCCGGTTTTGCCTCCTCTTTCTTAGGCTCTTCTACCGCTGGTTTTGGATCTTCTTTCTTAGGAACCTCTACTTCTTTACCATCAAGAGCATTTTCAGCCTGTTGTAATTTTTCTAACACAGCTGTAACTTCTTCTGTAGTTGTATCTTTGTTATCAAGAACCGCTGTCGCTTCTTTTATAGCATTTACGAAGTTATCTTTTTTATCTTGTCCTGCATTTTTGAATTTAACCTCAGTTTGAAGTTTTTCAGTTTCTTTTAATTTTTCAATTAATTTAGCTTTGTCTACTTCTTTTTTCACTTCTGGTTGTTGTGAATTAGCTAATGTTATTTTAGCTTCGTTTAGACTTGCTACCGCTCTATTTACTTCTTCTTGAGTTGCATTTTCGTTTTCAAGAACTTTCTTAGCCGCTTCTAATGCTTTGTTGTATGCATCTTTAGCTTCGATAGTTGCATTTTTGTACTCTTTAGTTCCATCTAACGCTTTATCCGCTTCTATTGCTTTTTGAAGCTCTGCTTTATTCACTTCTGCTTTTTTCTCTACTGGAGCATTTTTCGGAGTTAATGCTACGAAGTTACTGAAGCTATCAGTAGTAAATGTAAGCTTACCATCAGCATAATTAACACTGCTTACAGCTGTTAATTTTCCATCTTTTTCATGGAAGAAGCGCTCTGGAGCTTTCGCTAAATCTAAAGTTACACTTCTATCACCAGGAACTTTAACTTCTTTTCCTGTTGCATCTACAATATGAATGTTAAAGTATTCAACATCATATTTGCTTAAGTCTACATTACCTTCTGTTAATTGTTTTTGAATATTTGCTTTCTCTTCTGCAGTTGGTTCTGTTACAACAAGTTTGTAATTATTGTAAAGTTTTTTCTCAGTAAAATCTACAGTACCTTGCGCTTTAGAGTTCTCAGTAGTTCCTACACTTGCTACTTTTTCTGCAACATTCATAACAACCTGTTTCTTATTGTGTCCATCTTTTACAGAAAATTCAAAGTTGTTTTCTGCTGGAGTATATCCTTCAGGTGTTACTATTTGAATTGTATATGTTCCATTTTCTAAGTTTTTCTGGAAGGCATTTTTTCCATATAAACTTGTTGGAAGTGATATTTTAGTACCATCTTGAGCTACTGCATAAACTTTTGTTCCTGCTGGAACTGTTTTATCAAAGCTTATTTCTGTAGCATTTCTACTGATCTCATCTACTCTAAATTCAACCTCTTTTGTTGGTTTATCTTTAGTTATTTCAAAGTCAACTTTTGATGGTGTAAGTAGCTTGTACTCTCCATCAACCATAACTACTTCAACAGTGTATTTACCGAATGGTAATGCTTGGTAAGTACGTTTATTTCTAGAGAAGTCTTCACCTACGATTTCACCTTTTTCATTAGTGATCTTGTAACGTAAGCGACGTGAATTATTTCCAGTTCCGTCACCTTTCTTAACCTCTACTTCTAGACTTCCTTTACCATTACCTTCAACATTTGATAAGTTAATGCTATCTTTATTATTTGCAAAGTCTTTTACCTCAAAAGTAAGATCTTTTAATTCTACACCTTCTGGAATTGTGTAACTTCCGTCTTCATTTGCTGCAATAGTATTTTTACCATAGCTTAATTTTTTGTAGAATATTCCACTTCCATCTTCTAATACTGGATATGGTGTGAATTTACGAGTTGCTTCATCATAGTAACCACCGTTAGCACCTGTAATTTTTGGAGCTTTTCTATCGATTACTACATTGAACGTTGTCTCTTGCATGTCTGCACCACTTACTGCTGCACTATAAGAAACTACATATTGATATTCTCCATCTGGAAGAGGGTTACCATTATTGTCAACACCTTTCCAGTTTGTCATAGTTAATGATGTATATTTTTTACTTGTATTGTTGTAGAAGTTTTTATTACCAGAACCATTACCATTTTGGTAAAGTGGGTTCTTACGTTCTACATCATCTTTAGCATATACTGAAAGTTTTAGGTTTTCGAAGTTACGGTAGAATACCCCTCTCATACCTATTTCATCATAAATCTCATCACCATTTGGTGAGAAGAAAATTTTATCAGTAAAGAATCTTTCACCAGTAACAGGATTTACATATGCTCCTGCTAGTGTTCTCTTATCTTTTTTATCTTCTTTATAAGTTGTTAACACTCCTGTGAAGTTCATTTCTGTTAATGAATCCCAGTTATTAGGGTTTGAAGTATAGCCATACTCATATGTTGGTTTTTCTCCATTTTTCATAGAATAAATTGGTTTTTCTAATACTGGTAGATTTTGGAACTGACCTTTAAATCCTACAAATGGAATATTAGCTTTTAATGCACTTTCTTCATCATAGAAAGTTACAAATCCTTCTAGATAATAACCATTAGTAAATACTTTTTCTAGTTCTTCTTTGAAGTTAGTGGCATCAACTGTGATTTCTACTTCTTTTTCACCTTTTGCTGGAACTTCTACACTAGCCCAATCAGTTGTCAATAACTTCTTAGGTGTCATCGTAAGTTTTCCACTCCAATCAACACCAGCATCTTCACCGTAATAGTTATCAGTAGTTAAATGAGCTGCATATTGTAAGTTTTGAGCTTTGTCTGATAGATTGTGTAATACTAATTTAAAAGTAAATTTGTCTCCAACATTTCCTAAAGAAACACTTCCGTAATTGTTTTCCCCAGTCACATAAAGGTCCCCATATGCTGCTTTATTCGCATCGATTAGACCTGCACCTTGAAGACGTGGTGATCTATATGCTGTTGTATAGCCATCAGAATATACCTGTGGATTGGCCGTACTCATGATTAATCTCTTCGCTAATCCTTGAATTTCTTCTGCACTTAAGTTCGGGAATCTTTCTGATAATACTTGTTTCACAAGAGTTATAGCTCCCGCAACGTGTGGTGAAGCCATACTTGTTCCACTATCTAGACCATATCTTCCATCATTATAAGATGATAGTATATCTCCTCCTGGTGCTGTTACGTCAGGTTTTAAGTATCCATCAACACTCATTCCCCAACCAGTAGATTCATCAAATTCACCTTTTTTAGGATTGGCTTGTTTGTCCCAAGTACCATTGAATGTTATTTTATATTCTCCTTCATGAGCAGAAAGTTCATTACCAAATTTGTAATAAGTTGTTACCACAGGGAAATCTTTATCTTGTCCATTTAGTGTAAGATTATAAATAGTATCTCCTTCATTGAAGTAGATTACCGCTCCCGCTGCTCCATATTGTTTAGCTAGTTTAACTTTTTCTTCAAAGCTATTACCACCACGTTGGATAAGGGCGATTTTTCCAGTTAAATCTTTGTCAGCGTAGTTCTCCGCTTTACCAACTCCTACATATACATAATCATATGCTTTTTTCTCAAATTGTTTAGTGTAACTGAAAATTGGCATTTTTCCATTATCGAAATCAGCATTGTCTTTAAGTTGCTCGATATTTGCCACTTCTCTGTTAAGAACGCTGTTGCTTATGTTCGCTACAGAAATCGCATCTTCAGAAACCGATGGTCTTCCTACAGTTCCATAATCAGGATTAGCTGCACTTGGGTTTGTTTGTCCACTAGCAAAGAATGCATTGTTTCCAGCTGCTGCAACTATATTAACACCAGCTTTTTTCGCAACATCCATCGCACGAACTAAACCGTCACCTACTTCTACTACTGAACCTGCCGGTGAACCTAAACTAAGATTTATTGTATCAGCTCCTAGTTTAATAGCATCTTCTATCGCTTTTGTATAAATATAAGATTCTGTTCCTGCATTTTTAGTATCTGAGAATACACGCATGAAAATTAACTGTGCTTCAGGAGCTATACCTGTTACGTAATCACCATTTGTGAATTTCTCCTTAGGATTACCTACTGCAGTCCCAGCAACGTGCATACCATGTGATTTATAAGCACTTTGTTTAATATCATTATTCCAGTCGTTATAGTTGAATGCAAATGGTAATTTTTCACTATACCACTTACCGTAGTCTATACCCGCTTCTTTTTTTATTTTTTCAATTTCATCTTTAGTTTTATATTTAGATTTTGAATTATCCGATAATCTAAGCACTGGATGATTCGGATCAAGCCCTGAGTCTAATACTGCAACAACTTTCCCTTGCCCTCTATATCCTTTATTCCAAAGAGGTTGTATATTAATAAGATTATAACTATCTAAAGCTTTAGAAAAATCATTAGCTTCAGTAGTTTCTTTCTTCTCTTCTTCACTCGCTACATTTTCTGGTTTATTGTAACTAACACTCATTTCAACAGTGTCTACAAAATCTAACTCTTGAATTTTTTTAGCATTTGAAAATGTAGTTTCTAAGGCAAAACCATTCATTAATGTATCGTATTCAAACAGTTTTTCATAATCGATACCTTTGTCTTTAATCTCTTTTAACGCCTTTTCCCTAGGTGCTTTTGTTGATTCCGTAACTTCTTTAATTCCTTCTTTAGTTTTTAACTTATTAGGATCAACATCACCCTTTAACTTAACAATAACTTTTACCTTCTCATCATTTTGAAACTTATGTTCTTCACTTTTTGAAACATTCGATAGCTCATCTTTTTTTTCTTCTTGAGCTAGTGTTATTTTTGATGATACTCCATAATTAAATGTACTGATATTTCCTAGTAGTAATGCTGCACTTAGCACACTTACTGCTGTTTTCTTAGCCAGCGTCATTTCTTCATCTCCTATCTTTTTTAAGTGTATTTAAAGTATATTTCTATATTTTAACATATATTATCTGAAAAACAAAGATTATTTTCAGATAAAACGCTTTAATATATCTAAATAGATTATGTTTTTTAATATTTACAATAATCTTATTAGAGAAAATTAAAAAACCAAGCACATCTTCTATGCCTGGTTTTATAATAAAAAAGTTAATAAACGACTTAAAATGCAATCTTTTAGCTCTTTTTTACACTAATCGACTAACTTTTTGTCGTTTAAAGTGTAACTATATTAATTAATATTAACTATATACATCTTAATTATTTCATACTATTCACACTTTGTCAAAAACAAATCTAACTCAAAAATTTAATTTATGCTCTCATAAAAAATAAATATAAATTGAATTGTTATCTTTAATTTACTTACCTTAACAGAAGGAACTATCACTCTATACCTTTACATATTTTTGATAACAATTATATGCACGAAAATACAACGATATTATTTTTTTCAGTCTATCTATAACAAAAGTCCTAAATTTTCCAAACTATACTAAAGTGTGATAAAATAGAAACTAATTAAAAAATATAGTTATGACGGAGGTAAAATGAAATATTTAACTAGTGAAGAAGTAACTAAAGCGAAAAAAAATATTAGTGAAATAAAACCTTATAAAACTACCAAAGAGATTATCTTTTCTAATATTTTTACTTTTTTCAATGCTATGAACTTAGTCTTAGCAGCATTTATAGCTACAACACTTAGATTTGAAAATATGTTATTTTTAGGTGTAATTACTATAAATACTGCAATTGGTATTTTTCAAGAAGTTCGTTCTAAAAATGCCCTTGAGAAGTTGAGTTTGCTAGGTAGAAGTAAATACCGAGTAAACCGTGATAATGAAATAATAAATATAGATTCTGAAGAAATCGTCCTGGGAGAATATCTACATTTAAATCTTGGTGATCAGGTTCCTGTTGATGCCGAAATCATTGAAGGTAGTATTGAGGTGGATGAATCACTGTTAACTGGTGAAAGTGACAACATCTTTAAGACTACTAACGATAAAGTAATGAGTGGTAGTAACGTAGTTAGTGGTAGTTGTTTAGTAAGAGCTATTGCTGTCGGAGAGGACAGCTATATTAATAAGCTTGCTAAAAGTACTAAAGAATTTAAAAAATACCCATCTAAACTTCGTGACTATATGGATAAAATCTTAAAAGTTATATCTATTCTATTAGTTCCTGTCGCAATTATGCTATACATGCGTGGTGCTAGTCTAGGACGTGGTTATGTAGAAATAGTTCTCCGTAGTGCTGGAGCTTTAGTAGGTATGATTCCAGAAGGTTTAATCCTTCTTGTCAGCGTTTCTCTTGCAGTTGCTGCGATGAAACTTGCTAAAAAGAAAGTTCTAGTTCAAGAATTATACTGCGTGGAAACTCTTGCCAGAGTAGATGTCCTTTGTTTCGATAAAACAGGAACTATCACTACAGGTAATATGAATGTTGTAGAAATCGATGATGAAGTTGCAGAAAAATTATCAAGTTATCTTGCATATTTTGATGATGAAAATGCAACATCTAGAGCTTTAAAGAATCATCTAACGTGTAAAAAACAATGGGATGTAGAGGAATTAGGAGCCTTTTCTAGTAAAAATAAATACTCATTTATAAAACTAAAAAATGGTGGAACATATTTCTTCGGGGCATATGAATTTTTAGGCTTCTCTTCTGAAATGGATGAATATTATGAGAATCTGAAAAAAGAAGGTTATCGAATATTATCGCTAGCCTATACTGAAAATAACACAAACATCCCTACTAATATGAAACTTGTAGGACATGTAGTTCTATCAGATGAAATAAAAGAAAACACAAAAGAAACATTCAAATACTTCGAATCACAAGGTGTCGAAGTAAAAATAATCAGTGGAGATAATCATATCGCTGTGTACGGTGTTGCTAAGAAAGCTGGTTTCAAAGAAGATGCCAAGGCTATCGATATGACTAAAGTGACTGAAGAGGACTTTGAAAAAACTGTTCTTGAGAATGATATTTTCGGACGTGTTACCCCTGAACAAAAACAGAAAATGGTAGCCGTATTACAAAAAGCTGGAAAGACTGTCGCTATGAGCGGTGACGGTGTTAACGATGTTCTTGCCTTGAAAAAAGCCGATATTAGTTTTGCTATGAATGGTGCTACTAGTGCTGCAAAAAGCGTATCAAACATTGTATTCTTAACAGATGACTTCGGAGTATTCTACAATATACTTATGGAAGGTCGTCGTGTTATTAATAACATTCAAAAGGTAGCTTCGCTATTCCTAACAAAGACATTCTTCTCGATTGTCTTCTCAATACTTAGTGTAATCTTCGCCTTGGAGTTTGCGTTTATACCGATTCAATTTACGATAATTTCAGCGATAACAATCGGTATTCCATCATTCTTCCTAACTTTTGAAGCGAATAAGGAAAAAGTTAGCAACAACTTCATGAAAGACATACTGACAAACGCTGCAATCGGTGGTGGTATTTTAGTAGCTACAGTACTACTGACAAACTTCGCTATCACAGACAATTCACAAGCGAAATTCATCTGTTTCCTTCTTGCGTTAATAAATGGATTATGTATGGTTGCAAAAGTCAGCTTACCTCTTAACAAATATAAAGTTGCACTACTTTCTATGTTAAGTATCGCTGCAATTATAGGTGTGGGAGTTAATATATTTATCCTGAAAAATCACTTTGCACCATTAGTATTTTCTCAAGTAATTTACATAATTATTCTTGGATTAGTAATCTCAACAGTCCACTTCTTTACGAGAAGAAAGCTGGGATAATAGAAATTTATCGCTCATTTATCGCTCATTTATCGCTCACTTTAGATTATGAATATTATCTAAACACCGATATAATAACTTTTTAAAAGAGTATAACAAAACCCTAGACTTGGTTAATTCCAAATCTAGGGTTTATTTTTTATTCTTCTTCAGAAGGTTTGTCTTTTGATTTTTCGTCTTCTAGGTCTTTTTCTTCAACCTTTTCAACTTTATCTTCTTCGTTTTTAGCCTCTTCTTGAGCTTTTTTATCAGCTTCTTCTTTGGCTTTACGAGCTTCTTCTTCGTAGTATTTCTTATTAACTACTTTATCTAGTTGATCTGCTTCTCTTTCATCTAAGTCTTTTGGCATTTTTCCAAATTGGTAAAGAGCAA
>ERZ773006.250-NODE-250-length-28354-cov-17.9971_pt1 | contig 28354 bp, 9 predicted proteins | sample MGYA00580843_ERZ773006 | MGnify/ENA primary metagenome ERZ773006 (study PRJEB29015, sample SAMEA2738011) | human oral metagenome | biome: human oral; feature: human-associated habitat; material: dental | place: China | collected 2052 ...
ACAAGGGAGATATTGAAAAGCCTACTGGAACTGCATTTAGTGGTGAGGTGGAAGATCTACAAGTTGAATTGACCTATCCACCAAAAGGCGAGAAGAAGGAAAGTACTGGAATCCGTGATCAGCGACAGACTGCAACGCTTCATTTCACTCCTCAAGGTGTTGATCAAAACAATGAAAACAAGAAAGTAGCGATTGATACTACTAAAGCTCCGATTGTATTAGATGCGAGAGGAAAGGTTCTGACTGCTGATGCAGCAGGCTGGTATAACACTGCTGAAGGCCGTTATAAAGTAACAGCAAACGGTGCTGATGTAGATGTGGTATATGAGCCTAAGGCTGGCTTTGTCGGTACTGCTCAAGGGATTAACATCCGTCGTTTTGATACTAATGGAGCAAGTACGGATTGGATTGCAAAAAATCAGGCTGAACCAGCCATCAATGACCAGCTCAACACCATGGATGGACGCTATGTGCCAACCGTGCTGAATGTTCCTAAGTATGAAACAAGGGATGCTCAAGGACTAACGCAAGAAAAGACACCTGTCTTTAATGATGGAGATGCTGGCAAAACTCCTGCAAGTCCAAGTACAACAAATCCTGTAAAATTTGTGAAAGCAGATGGAACGACTACAGATGATACTAGAGTTCCAGCTTTATCAAATGGTCAGGAAATTGGTCGTTTTGAAGTCGAGCCTTCAACAGGTAAGATTACTTTCAAACCAAATAAAAACTTTGTTGGTACAGTGGATCCAGTTTCCGTTCAGATGATTGATGGCAAAGGTATTCCGCATCAAGCTGTTTATCAGCCAAAGGTGACTCCTGTTAGACCATCTGCTCAAGGTGCCAGCAGTGAAGGCATTCAAGGTGCAGTTCAGACAGGACAGCTGACCTTCAATCCGGGCAATAATCGTGTGCCTATTGATAGCAAGAAGTTGCCAACCTTTGATAATGACAGCCAGACTAAAACAGTTGCTGGTGTTGGTACCTATCAGATTGATAATCAAGGCCTAGTTACCTTTACTCCACTGGCGACTTATACTGGACGTCCAGCGGCAGAGACTGTCAAGCGAGTAGATGTCAATGGAACAGAAGTAACAGCTACCTATCAGGCTGATGTAAAAGCAGCAACACCAAGTGCGACGAATGCTGAAACCAGTGGCATACAAGGCCAAGTTCAGCGAGGCAAAGTCAGCTTCACAGAAGGTTCTGCGCAAGTCAACGGTCAAAAACAAACTGTGGCTTTCCCGGCTGGCTCAACTCCGCTCTTTGACAATGGTTCTACTGTCAAAGAAGTGCCTACTGTTGGTAAGTTTGAAGTGGACGTGAATGGAAATGTAACCTTTACTCCAGAGAAACAATTTAAAGGCCTTACGCCGGAGATCAGGATTACTCGTACAGATACGAATGGCAGCACAGCTACAGCTATCTACAAGGCAACAGTCACTGCTGTAACTCCAACCGGAACAAACATTACCAGCACTGGTAAACAAGGCCGTCCACAGACAGGTAAGCCAAACTTTGTCAGTGGCAACCCAGATGTACCGATGGATAATGATACTCCAGCGACTTTCGATGATGGAAGTAAGCGAAAGGTGGTTCCAAATGTTGGTAGCTTTGAGGTGGCGCCAGATGGATCTGTCACTTTCACACCGGACAAGCAATATGTTGGGACACCAGACCCAGTTGTTGTTAAACGTGTAGATAAGAATGGCACTCCTGTGACGGCTAAGTACACACCTACTGTTGAGAAAGTGACACCAAGAGCGACAGGCGCCCAGACAAAAGGCCCTCAAGGTCAAGTTCAAAAAGGCAAGGTTACTTTTGAACCAGGAAGTCCTCAAGTTGGTTTCCCTGAGAACAGCACCCCAGTCTTTGATACCGGCACGAATGTGAAAGAAATTGCCAAAGTCGGTAAGTTCGAAGTGGATGGAGAGGGTAATGTCACCTTTACTCCAGTCAAAACGTTTGTCGGTAAGACACCAGAAATCGAAATTAGCCGCACAGATGTCAACGGAACAGTAGCCAAGGCTAAATATCGGGTGACTGTGACCGCTGTGACTCCGACAGGAACTGGAGATCAGACAGAAGGTCCGCAAGGCCAAGTTCAAAAAGGACATGTAACTTTTAAAGCTGGTGATCCAAAAGTAGGATTCCCAGCCAACAGCACGCCAGTCTTTGATACGGGCACGAATGTCAAAGAAATTGCCAAAGTCGGTAAGTTTGAAGTAAATGCGGAGGGCAATGTCACCTTCACGCCAGACAAGCGCTTTGTAGGTGAAACGCCAGAAATTAGCATTTCTCGCAAAGATGCAAATGGTATTGCAGCAAAAGTCACTTATATTGCGACGGTTACTTCAGTAACCCCAACAGGAACTAACGTGACTAGCACAGGTCCTCAAGGTCTTCCGCAAACAGGTGCCCCAACTTTCCAAGGTGGTGATCCGCTGGTTCCGATTGATGAAGCAGTCGAGCCAACTTTCAAAGATGGCAGCAAGAAAAAGACCATTCCAGATCAAGGAACGTACACCATTACTCCAGATGGCGTAGTAACCTTCACGCCAGAGAAGCAGTTTGTAGGGAAGCCAGATCCAGTTACTGTGAAACGTGTTGATAAGAATGGCACTCCAGTAACGGCAACTTACAGTCCAGAGTTTACCAAGGTAACTCCAACAGGTACCAATGCAACAAGCACCGGTCCACAAGGTATCCCGCAGACAGGAACTCCAATCTTCAAAGCTGCGGATCCGCTAGTTCCGATTGATGAAGCAGTCACGCCAACCTTTGAAGATGGAAGCAAGGAAAAGACTATACCAGGTCAGGGAACTTACACCATCACTCCAAATGGCGCAGTGACCTTTACTCCAGACAAGCAGTTTGTAGGCAAACCTGATCCAATCACTGTTAAACGTGTGGACAAGAATGGCACGCCAGTGGCTGCGACTTACAGTCCAGAGTTCACCAAGGTAACTCCAACAGGAACTGGTGATAAGACTGAAGGATTCCAAGGTCAGGTTCAAGAAGGCCATGTTACCTTCACACCAGGTCATGATTCTGTGCCGTTTCCAGCTGAAACAACTCCACTCTTCGATAACGGTTTGACTGTTAAAGAATTGCCAAATGTCGGTAAATTTGAAGTGGCTGCGAATGGTAAGGTTACTTTCACGCCAGACAAGCAGTTTAAGGGAGCCACCCCTGAGCTGACATTGATTCGAGCAGATGTGAATGGCACTCCTGTTACAGTCAAATACCAAGCGGTAGTGAAAGAAGTGATTCCAACAGGAACAAATATTACCAGCACTGGTGAGCAAGGCCGCCCACAAACAGGCAAGCCAAACTTCGTAAGCGGCACCCCGGGAGTACCACTGGATAATGACACTCCGGCTACTTTAGACGACGGAAGCAAGCGCAAGGTTGTTCCAAATGTCGGTATCTTTGAAGTGGCACCAGACGGTTCTGTCACCTTTACCCCAGATAAGCAATATGTTGGCACACCAGATCCAGTTGTTGTTAAGCGAGTGGACAAAAATGGCACTCCTGTGACAGCCAAGTATACGCCAACTGTTGAGAAAGTGACTCCAAGAGCGACAGGTGCTCAGACAGAGGGGCTTCAAGGCCAAGTTCAAAAAGGCAAGGTTAATTTTGAAGCCGGAAGTCCGCAAGTCGGCTTCCCAGAAAACAGCACTCCAGTCTTTGATACTAGCACTAATGTCAAAGAAATTGCCAAAGTTGGTAAGTTCGAGGTTGATGCGGAGGGTAATGTTACCTTCACACCAATCAAATCGTTTGTCGGTAAGACACCAGAAGTTGAACTTAGCCGTACAGATGTCAACGGTACAGCAGCCAAGGCCAACTACCAAGCAACTGTGATTGCTGTTACCCCGACAGGTACTGGTGATAAGACAGAAGGTCTTCAAGGTCAGGTTCAAAAAGGTCATGTCACCTTCACGCCCGGTCATGATTCTGTTCCATTCCCAGCGGATTCGACTCCGTTATTCGACAATGGTTCTTCTGTCAAAGAAGTACCGAATGTTGGTAAGTTCGAAGTGGATGCGGACGGCAAGGTTACTTTCACTCCAGACAAGCAATTCAAGGGAGAAACACCAGAACTCGAATTGACTCGCACCGATGCCAATGGTACCCCTGTTACAGTTAAGTACCAAGCAGTAGTGAAAGAGGTAACTCCAACAGGTACCACCGTGACGAGCACTGGCCCACAAGGCCTTCCGCAAACAGGGACTCCAACTTTCAAAGGTGCGGACCCACTAGTTCCGATTGATGAGACTGTTGAGCCAACCTTTGCAGATGGAAGCAAGCAGAAGACCATTCCAGGTCAAGGAACTTATACTATCACTCCGAATGGCATTGTAACCTTCACGCCAGAGAAGCAATTCGTAGGCAAGCCAGATCCAATCTCTGTGAAACGAGTAGATAAGAATGGTACACCAGTGACTGCGACCTACAGTCCAGAGTTCACCAAGGTAACTCCGATAGGTACTGGCACCAAGACAGAAGGTCTGCAAGGTCAGGTTCAAAAAGGTCAAGTGACTTTCACGCCAGGACATAAATTAGTTCCATTCCCAGCAGGTTCGTCTCCACTCTTTGGTAACGGAAAGAATATTAAAGAAGTGCCAAATGTTGGTAAGTTCGAAGTGGATGCGGATAACAAGGTGACCTTCACCCCAATAAAACAATTCAAGGGTGAAACATCAGAACTGGGATTGATTCGTTTAGACTCTAACGGAACTCCTGTTATTGTCAAATATCAAGCAATAGTGAAAGCAGTAGTCCCAACTGGTAAAGATGCTTTCTCTACAAATATCAAAGGTCATGTTCAAACCGGCAAACCTGTCTTTGAAGCAGGTGATCCATTGGTTCCAATCGATGAAACAGTTGAGCCAACCTTTGAAGATGGAAGCAAGGAAAAGACCATTCCAGGTCAGGGAACATACACCATCGCACCAGACGGCACAGTCACCTTCACTCCAGAAGTTGATTTCCTCGGTCAGGGAAGCGGTGTGACCCTTGTCCGTCATGATAAGAATGGTACCTCAGTGACAGCTCGTTATGTTCCGACCGTGGTTGAATCATCAACTAGCAAGGACAGTGTATCTAGCGGTCGCAAGGGCCAATCTCAAACCGGTACTCCAACCTTTGAAGGGGCGATTGACCAGGCAGTAGCACCAACCTTTGCGGACGGCAGCACCGAAAAGGTTGTCCCAGGAGAAGGAACTTATCGTTTCAATATGCTAGGAGCAGTGACCTTTGTGCCAGAAGCCGACTTTGTTGGAACTGCTCGCGGAGTCGTCGTGAAACGTCTCGATATTTATGGCAATGCCGTGACGGCTACCTATACCCCAACTGTTTTGGGAAGTACTGATACAGAAGATATCAGCAGCACGGGTCTTAAAGGTCAGCCTCAGACTGGTAAACCTATCTTTGAAGGAGACGTGGATCCAACCGTTCCGCCAACTTTCGAAGACGGTAGCACAGAAAAAGTTGTTCCAGGTCAAGGTACTTACACGATTGCGCCAGATGGTACTGTGACCTTTGTACCGGAAACGGGCTTTGTTGGTCAGGCTGACGGTGTGACAGTGATTCGCAAAGACCGCAATGGTCAGACGATTTCAGCGGTTTACATTCCGACTGTGACAGAAGATCCTGTTCAGCCAGAGCGGACGATTACGCCTGCACCACCTTCTCTTTCCAAGAATGAGGGTGCAAAAGCTCTTCCTAAGACTGGTACAGAAGAAACCTCATACTTAGCTGCAGGCTTGCTTGCAGGAGTATCAGGTTTGGGACTGATAGGCTTAGAGAAGAGAAAGAAAAAGTCAGAAGACTAAAAAGTTGAAAGCTTAGCTTTTGATTATTCAAAGAGAAAAGATTCAGAAATGAGTCTTTTTTCTTTTTGAATAAAAATGGACTTTATGAACTATTATGTCCAATTAATAGACTTATTTTCCACAATTATAGTTATATATATGGATAACTAAAATAGAATAGTGTATAATAAAGCCGTTGTAATTAAATGATTATTTAGGAGATTATTATGGGAAAAGATTTGTTTAATCCACACCTGCGTAAGTTTTCGATTCGAAAACTAAACGTCGGTGTTTGTTCTGTGCTCTTGTCAACCCTGCTTCTTTTGGGAGCAGCTGCGCAGGTTAGCGCTGATGAGACTGTTTCTTCTGGGACTCAAAACGAGGTTTCTGAAATAGGTATAGCTGATTCCTCAGTAAGTACTGCAGAGCCGCTAAATTCACCAGCTGAGGAAAGTAATCCTGCCACTATTTCAGCTCAGGCAGAAGATGCATCTGCTGTAACGACAGCAAGGTCTGATTCAGATGGCAAGTCAATAAGTGAGCAGCCGGCGGCAGAAACTGCCTCTTCACAAGCAGGTGTTCCCACAGAAGTTAAGTCTGGGGAGAATACCCAACCAGCTTCTGCTCAAGCAGCAGGGACTACAGAGGCAGCTCAGCCTAGTCGCTCTCGTCGGGTAAGACGGGATGTGGCACCTACTGGTCTGCGAGATGGTGATCCTAACAACACAATTGAAAAGCCTACTTTGGCTGACTCTGAAAAAAAGAACCCAACGGAGTTGATGAAGCAGATCAACTGGCTGGATCTTGGTGATAGAAGCGCCATCAGTAACTTAGATACGGATGATTCCTTTAAAGTTGGGACTGTTTATGAGAAAGAAATTTCTCCAGGTTATCGTATCAAACTGACAGTGACAGAATTAAAACCTTTCCACTCAACAGAGATTTATCGCGACCGCGTCAAGGGTACTGAATATGAAAACAGCTATGATCCGAATGCGAAAAATACTTGGTTCAGATATGTAAACGAAGACTATAGAAAGCAAGAAGCCGAAGGAGATTCGGCTAGACCGAAAATTATAGGTTCGGAACAGAATCAATGGACAGCCGTCCGAGACCAAGGGATTAATACTAATGGTCGAAAGACTCAATTACAAGTCCCTAAAAATGGTGCTAGCTACGGAATAAAATTCAAGGTAGAAGCGACTTACCTCGGAAAACCTGTAAAAGCAACTGTTATCATGTCAGATGGAGAAGAAGCCAACCCAGGGGAGTATGCTATCTTCACGACCAATGGCCAAGGATGGGAACACTTGGCAGAATGGAAACGTGTCCTGCCAGATGGTCGGGAAATTACCGAAACTTATGACCCAATGAACCCTAACAGATATGGTCAATATATAGGAGATAATGCGACTATACCTGTAATCGACTGGACTGCTTTTACTAATCCAGATCAAAAAACAGGAGGCTTGGGCTCTCAGGTCTTTGGTCCTAATACTTCTAAAGATCACACAGTTCCGATTGTGATGACACGTGGCGCTTCAGAAGTTGGGATTTATATTGCTTCTTCTGGTCAGCAAGCTGCAATGATTGGTTTTATGGTAGTTGATGAGGGAGATGCACCGGCTTCTTATGGAAATGCTATTCATGCTATTTCTGGTTATGATGCCAATACAGGTGCAAGAACTCCTCAGCCATTCTTGGGGCGAGTTGAAGCTGATATTGATACTACTTCGGGTAATGACTGGAGGCATGATGACGATACTGATCACGCAGACGAAGGGGTTGATCAGCTCTTGCCTTCAGATTTGACTGGTAAGACAAATAACCTCTTCCGAGTTAATCGTCTTCAAAATGGTAACTACTCAGTTCGCCTGCAAGCCTCTGCCAATGGCAATAGCAAGGCCTATGTCCGTGCTTGGATTGATTTTAATCAAAATGGCGTTTTTGATGAAAATGAGGCCAGCGAATTTACTGAAGTAACAACGGCTGGTGACTATACTGTTAATTTTAAGAATAATCCAGCGATGACCAATCCTGCAGTTAGCAAGCTGGGAATGCGGGTCCGCATTGCCCTGAATAAGGGAGATATTGAAAAACCTACAGGAACAGCCTTTAGTGGGGAAGTTGAAGACTTAGAAGTCATCTTGACCTATCCGCCAAAGGGAGAAAAGAAGGAAAGTACGGGAATAATCGGCCAGCCTCAGAAAGCTACTCTTCAGTTTACACCTCAAGGTATTGATCAAAATGATGAAAGCAAGAAAGCGGCTATTGATACAACTGTAGCACCTCTTGTTTTGGATAATGCTGGCAATACATTAACAGCAGATGGCGACGGTTGGTACAGTACTGCTGAGGGACGATATAAAGTAACAGCCAAGGGTACAAATGTGGATGTTATATTTGAACCTAGCACTGGCTATATCGGTACTACTCAAGGAATTAATATCCGCCGTGTTGATACTAATGGTGCAAGTACAGATTGGATTGCGAAGAATAATGGAGAACCTGTTATCAACGATAAGTTGAATAATATGGATGCTCGCTATATTCCGACTGTTTTGAATTTCACAGAACATCGTTCGACGGATGCACAAGGTTTGCCTCAAGTGCAAGATATTGTCTTTAATGATGGCAATCCTGCTAAGACACCTGCTCAACCATCTGCAACGAATCCTGTCTTTTTCTTGGATGCTGATGGCAATCGTATTGTTGGAACAAGCGCGAAGGCAATCTCGCAAGGCCAAGAAGTGGGAACCTTTGAATTAGATCCAGCTACTGGGCGAGTGACTTTTACTCCGAATAAGTCATTTGTGGGAACAGTTGATCCTGTTAACCTACAATTGCATGATACCAATGGAACAGAGCACCGTGCAACCTATCAACCAACAGTAACGCGTGTTGTTCCAACAGCACAAGGAGCAAGCTCTGAAGGTATTCAAGGTGCTGAACAATCTGGTAATTTGATCTTTATGCCAGGTGATAATCGTGTGCCAATTAATGAGGCAGTTGCTCCAACTTTTGATAACGGTCAAACAACTAAAGTTGTTCCGAATGTTGGAACTTATATGGTTGATAACGCAGGTCGTGTAATCTTCCAACCAGTTCCTAGCTACACTGGTCGTCCAAGTGCTGAATCTGTGAAACGTGTTGATATGAACGGGACAGAAGTAACTGCTGCTTATCAAGCTGAAGTTAAGGCCGCAACCCCAACTGGTCAAGATACACAGTCTACTGGTTTACAAGGGAAACTTCAAACGAGTCACCTAAACTTTACTCCAGGTCAAGCAAGTATTAATGGACAGACTGCGACGGTGCCTTTAGCGCCAGAGGGACCACAATTTGTAGTTAATGGGCAAATTCAACAAGCTAATAGTCTGTCTGTTCATGATGCAAGTGGCAAGCTACAAGGAACTTACACTGTTCAAGCTAATGGAGATATTAGCTTCCAACCTGCGCCTGATTTCCATGGGACGCCAACTCCTGCGCGTCTTCGTGTAAGGGATAAGAATGGTTCTACAGCAGAAGCGGTTTACCAACCTACAGTAACCGAGGTAACGCCTACTAGTACCAATGCTGAATCAACCGGTCTCCAAGGTCAACCGCAAAGTGGCAAGCCAACTTTCAGCCCAGGTGACCAAGCAGTTCCAATTGACATGGATTCTCCAATGACCTTTGAAGACGGTCAGTCTAAGAAGATTGTTCAGGGAGTAGGGCAATACACTATCAACTCAGATGGTACTATTACCTTTACTCCTGAGAAACAGTATGTTGGCACACCAACACCAGTTACAGTAAAACGTGTTGATAAAAATGGCACGGAAGTGACTGCAACTTACACGCCAACTGTGACTAAGGTAACGCCAACCAGCACTAACGCGACTAGCACTGGCCCTCAAGGTCTTCCACAAACTGGCACCCCAATTTTTGCGGGTGGTGACCCACTAGTTCCAATCGATGAAACAGTTGAGCCAACTTTCGAAGGTGGAAGCAAGAAGAAATCCATTCCAGGTCAAGGAACGTACACCATCACTCCAGATGGCTCAGTGACTTTCACGCCAGAGAAGCAGTTTGTAGGCAAGCCAGATCCAATCACTGTGAAACGTGTTGATAAAAATGGAACCCTGGTAACGGCTACATACACTCCAACCGTTACCAAAGTGACACCAGTAGGTACTAATGCGACGAGCATTGGTCCTCAAGGTGTGCCTCAAACTGCCACCCCAACTTTCCAAGGTGGTGATCCATTGATTCCGATTGATGAAACAGTTGAGCCAAGCTTCAAAGATGGTAATAAGGAAAAAGTGATTCCAGGTCAAGGAACTTACACTATCACTCCAGATGGTAAAGTGACCTTCACCCCGGACAAGCAGTTTGTAGGGAAGCCAGATCCAGTCATAGTTAAACGTGTTGATAAGAACGGTACTCCAGTCACTGCCACTTACAGTCCAGAGTTCACTAAAGTAACTCCAACTGGTACTGGTGTCAAGACTGAAGGACTTCAAGGTCAAGTCCAAGAAGGAAAAGTGACCTTCACGCCAGGCCATGACTCAGTTCCGTTCCCTGTTGGTTCAACTCCGCTGTTTGACAATGGTGCTGCAGTTAAAGAAGTGACGAATATTGGTAAATTTGAAGTGGATGCCAATGGCAAGGTGACTTTCACTCCAGACAAGCAGTTTAAGGGTGAGACACCGGAACTCGAATTGACTCGCACTGATGTCAATGGCACCCCTGTTACAGTTAAGTACCAAGCGGTGGTGAAAGAAGTAATTCCAATCAGCACCGATGCGACTAGCACTGGTCCTCAGGGTGTACCTCAAACCGGTACCCCACTCTTCCAAGGTGGTGATCCGCTGGTTCCAATCGATGAAACAGTCGAGCCAACTTTCGCAGATGGTAATAAGAAGAAGACCATCCCAGGTCAAGGAACTTATACCATAGCCCCAGACGGGTCAGTGACCTTCACACCAGACAAGCAATTTGTAGGAAAACCCGATCCAGTCACAGTAAAACGTGTGGATAAGAACGGTACGCCAGTCACTGCAACTTACAGTCCAGAGTTTGTCAAGGTAACTCCAACTGGTAAAGATACCACATCTACAAATATCAAGGGTCATGTTCAAACCGGCAAACCTGTATTTGAAGCAGGTGATCCATTGGTTCCAATTGATGAAACCGTTGAACCAAGCTTCGAAGACGGAAGTAAGGAAAAGACCATTCCAGGTCAGGGAACGTACACCATCGCACCAGATGGGACAGTCACCTTCACTCCAGAAGCTGATTTCCTTGGTCAGGGTACTGGTGTGACCCTTGTTCGTCGTGATAAGAATGGTACCTCAGTGACGGCTCGCTATGTTCCGACCGTGGTTGCACCATCAACCAGTCAGGATAGTGTATCTAGCGGACGAAAGGGGCAAACTCAAACAGGCACGCCAACCTTTGAAGGGGCGATTGACCAGGCAGTAGCTCCGACCTTTGCGGATGGTAGCACAGAAATGGTTGTCCCAGGAGAAGGAACTTATCGTTTCAATATGCTGGGAGCAGTAACCTTTGTACCGGAAGCCGACTTTGTTGGAACTGCTCGTGGAGTTGTCGTGAAGCGTTCAGATCTTTATGGCAATGCCGTGACGGCTACTTATACCCCAACTGTTTTGGGAAGCACTGATACAGAAGATACAAGTAGCACAGGTCTCAAAGGCCAGCCTCAGACTGGTAAACCTATCTTTGAAGGAGACGTGGATCCAACTGTTCCGCCAACTTTCGAGGATGGCAGCACTGAAAAGGTTGTTCCAGGTCAAGGTACCTACACGATTGCCCCAGATGGCACTGTAACCTTTGTACCGGAAACTGGCTTTGTCGGTCAAGCGGATGGTGTTACTGTTGTTCGTAAAGACCGCAATGGTCAGACGATTTCAGCGGTCTACGTTCCGACTGTGACAGAAGCTCCTGTTCAGCCAGAGCGGACGATTACACCTGCACCGCCATCACTTTCTAAGAGCGAGAGTGCAAAAGCTCTTCCTAAGACTGGTACAGAAGAAACCTCTTACTTGGCTGCAAGCTTACTTGCGGGAGTGTCTGGTTTGGGACTGCTGGGCTTAGAGAAGAGAAAGAAAAAGTCTGAAGACTAAGAGGTAGGAACTTAGGTTCTAACCGCTAAATCAAAAGAGGAAAGATTCATTAGTGAATCTTTTTTCTTTATGTCCAAAGAGAAAAATTCTTAAAAACTTTATAATAATAGCAATTCTAAAATGTTAAATATTAAAGTAGAATCTGAAATATTCCCAGATTTATTTAATTTATAAGGATTTTTCTATGGTCTATTTTTTCTTTTGTTTTTAAAAAATAGACTATAAAACACTTTGTGTCTATTTTTTGAAAAATTTATATAATTATAGTTATATATATAGCTAAGTAAAAAGGAATGTTGTATAATAAAACTATTGTAACTAGATGATAATTTAGGAGATTATTATGGGAAAAGATTTATTTAATCCGCACCTGCGTAAGTTTTCGATTCGGAAACTAAACGTCGGTGTTTGTTCTGTGCTCTTGTCAACCCTGCTTCTTTTGGGAGCGGCAACGCAGGTTAGTGCTGATGAAGCTAGCGTTTCTGGTACCCAAAATGAGATTACTCAAACAGACATAGCAGAACCACCAGTAATTTCTGCTGAAGCAGAAGCTTCTGAACATTTACAAAATACAGAAAGTACAGCATCTGCGTCTGTTACTGAGAACCCTCAATCAGATGATAACCTTGCTCTAACAAGATTAGAGTCTGAGAAAGTTGAAGAATCTACAGCAACTAAACCAGTTGAGAATACTCAACCAATCACTGTTCAGCCAGAAACATCTAACGCGGCTGTTGAGGCTGAAAAGTCGGAAGCAACCGCAGATCTAGCTCAGCCTAATCGCTCTCGTCGCGTGAGACGGGATGCGGCAACTACTGGACAACAGAACAGCGTAACAACAGGAGTTCCGATAGGGACTGGCCCTGCCGGAGCAGACGATGCAACAGCTACGCCTCGGGTTGATAAACCAAGCTTAGACGAATCACTTAAGAAAGACAGTGTTCAGTTAGCTAAGCAGATTAGTTGGCTTGATTTTTCAGATAGCGCAAGTTGGAAAAACTTGGATCAACGTGGCGGTCTTAAGGTAGGGACCACCTTCACCAAGGAAATTTCACCTGGCTATGTAGTGACCTTAACGGTCAAAGAGCTCAAGCCTTTTAACTCAACTGAAATCTATAAAAAGCGGGTTGCAGGTACTGCAACAGAGGGGACCTATAACCCCGACGCTGAGAATGGTTTCTTAACATCTGCGCCATATTATGGTAAAACACCACCTCCTTCAGTCACAGGGGCAGCCCAGAACGAATGGACGACCATACGTGACCAAGGCTTTAATACTCAGAAGCGCAAGACTCAGTTAGTTTATCCAATGAACTCTACCAACTGGGGGGTAAAATTCGATATTGAGGCTACCTATCTTGGTAAGCGTGTAGCCCCTACGGTGGTTATGGCCGATGGTGAAGATGCCAACCCAGGTGAATTCGCAATCTTTACCACTAACGGTACGGGTTGGGAATATATGGGTGAATGGAAGATGAAGAGCCCAGCCAAAGAAGCCTATACGGTTATCACCAAAAAAATGTTGGATGATGAGGACGTTAAGAGAAGAGGCCTCTTAATCCTTAAGGATAAGAGCGTAGACTGGTATAAATACCTCAGTCCAGATACCGTGACGGGTGGTCTTGGGACTCAGGTCTTCGGGCCGAACCGTTCTAACGAACGGACGGTTCCTGTGGTAATGACGCGTGGGGCTTCTGAAGTAGGTTTCTATGTTGCATCATCTGGGCAACAAGCCATGATGATGGGCTTTCTCGTGGTAGACGGAAGTGATGCGCCGGAAAGTTATGGTGAGGCCTTCCATACCATTTCGACACGTGATTCAGTGACAAACGATCCTATCAATCAACCTTATTTAGGAACAACGCCAGCTGATATTGATGTTGAGTCATCTAATGACTGGGTTCTGGATGATAAAAAGGAGCATAAGGACGAGGGGGCCAGCCAATTACTAGCAGACGATCAATTAAGTACTTCTAATGATTTGCTAGATTTAGACAAAGCAAAAAATGGGACATATACGATTAAAATCAAAGCTAACCCAAATGGCAATGCTAAATCTTATGTCAAGGCCTGGATAGACTTCAATAATGATGGAGTCTTTAATGAAAGCGAAGGTAGCAACCTACAAGAGATTACAGCTGCTGGTGACTATACCTTGACCTTCAATGCCAACTCAAATATTACTGGCGGTCAAGTGGACAAATTGGGTATGCGTTTCCGAATTGCGACTAATAAAGGCGATATTGAGCAACCAACCGGTATTGCTTTTAGTGGTGAAGTGGAAGATATGCTCTTGCACCGCATTTATCCTCCAAAGGGGGAGAAGCAGGCTACAGACGGCTTTACAGGTGAGACTCAAACTGCTGTCCTTCACTTCACACCTAAAGGAACGGATCGCTCAGACGACAGTGTCAATGCAGTTATGAGCACCCAAGCGCCTCAAGTATTAGACGATCAGGGCAATGTTTTGCAGTCGGCGGATGGCACGACTTATATTCGTCCAGAAGGGACCTATGTGGTGGCCAACAATGGCAATGATGTGCAAGTATCCTTCACGCCAAAAGCGGCCTTTTCTGGAACTGCTGAGGGAATCAACATTCGTTGGACTGACAGCAACGGCACCTCGACTGGTTGGAATTCTATTGATGCGTCTGACCCTAATAAGAATGACCAATTATCCACTATGGACGGTCGTTATGTGCCAACCGTTCGGAAGATTCCTAACTATGAAACGACTGGTATTCAAGGGCTAGATCAAAACAAAACGCTAGTCTTTAACGATGATGATGCGAATACGATCCCTGTCACGCCAGATGCTACTCATCCTGCCAGCTTTGTGGATGCTAACGGTCAGACAGTAGCAGGCAACACGGTGCCAGCCATGTCCAATGGCCAGCAAGTCGGAACTTATGAATTGGATCCAAATACCGGTCAAGTGACCTTTAAGCCTAATAAAAACTTTTATGGCACGCCAGACCCAGTGGTAGTTCAAGTCAGTGATACCAATGGTAAAGCACACCGAGCACGTTATCAACCTAAGGTAAACCAAGTAACACCAAGAAGTACCAATGCTGAATCAACTGGTCTTCAAGGTCAACCGCAAAGTGGTAAGCCAACTTTCAGTCCAGGTGACCAACAAATCCCAATTGACATGAGCAAATCCATGACTTTTGAAAATGGGACGAACACCTTGGAAGTAGCCAATGAAGGAACTTATACTGTCAATTCAGATGATACCGTTACCTTCAAGCCAGTTAAGCAATTCACTGGCAAGGCGACACCAGTTACGGTTAAACGCGTCGATGCCAACGGCACCGAAGTGACTGCTGCCTATACACCAACTGTTACAAAGGTAACTCCGACTGGTACTGGTGATAAGACAGAAGGATTGCAAGGTCAGTTTCAAGAAGGTCATGTTAGCTTCACACCTGGTCATGATTCTGTGCCGTTCCCAGCTGAAACAACTCCACTCTTTGACAATGGTTTGACTGTTAAAGAATTGCCAAATGTCGGTAAGTTTGAAGTGGATGCTAATGGCAAGGTGACTTTTACGCCAGACAAGCAGTTTAAGGGAACCACTCCTGAGCTGACATTGATTCGAGCAGATGTGAATGGCACTCCTGTTACAGTCAAATACCAAGCGGTAGTGAAAGAAGTGGTTCCAACAGGTACCAATGCGACTAGCACTGGTCTTCAAGGTCTTCCACAATCAGGTACACCTACTTTCACTCCTGGCGACTCAGCTGTTCCAATTGATACGAATAGTCCAATGACCTTTGAAAATGGGACAGACACGTTAGTAGTAGCTGGTCAGGGAACTTACACCATCACTCCAAATGGTGCAGTGACCTTCACCCCAGAGAAGCAGTTTGTAGGGAAAGCAGATTCAGTTACGGTTAAACGTGTAGATGCGAATGGCACGGAAGTGACTGCAACTTACACGCCAACAGTAACACGAGTAACACCTACTAGCACCAATGCTGAGTCAACAGGCCTGCAAGGACAACCACAAAGCGGCAAGCCGACCTTTAGCCCAGGTGACCAAGCAGTTCCAATCGACATGACCAAGCCAATGATCTTTGAAAATGGGACAGACACGTTAGTAGTAGCTGATCAAGGAACTTATACCATTAATTCAGATGGTTCCATTACCTTTAAGCCGGAGAAGAAATTTACTGGCAAGGCTACCCCAGTTACGGTTAAACGAGTCGATGCTAACGGCACAGAAATAACTGCTACTTATACCCCAGAAGTTACCAAAGTAACCCCAACTGGCACCAATGCTGAATCGACTGGCATTCAAGGTCGTCCACAAAAGGGTACGCCTACTTTCACTCCTGGCGACTCAGCTGTTCCAATTGACATGGATAGTCCAATGACCTTCGAAGATGGTCAGCCTAAGAAGACTGTTCAGGGAGTAGGGGAATTCACTATCAACTCGGATGGTTCTATCACCTTTACTCCTGAGAAACAGTATGTTGGTATACCAGATCCAGTGACTGTGAAACGTGTAGATAAGAACGGAACGGAAGTGACAGCTACTTATACACCGACCGTTACCAAGGTGACACCGGTAGGTACCAATACGACAAGCACAGGTCCTCAAGGTGTTCCGCAAACTGGCACTCCAACCTTTGCGGGCGGTGACCCACTTGTTCCAATTGATGAAACAGTTGAGCCAAGCTTCGAAGGTGGAAGCAAGAAGAAATCCATACCAGGTCAAGGAACTTACACGATTGCTCCAGATGGGGCAGTGACCTTCACGCCAGAGAAGCAGTTTGTAGGCAAACCAGATCCAATCACTGTGAAACGTGTGGATAAGAACGGTACGCCAGTGACTGCCACTTACAGTCCAGAATTTGTCAAGGTAACGCCAACTAGCACTAACGCGACTAGCACTGGCCCACAAGGCGTTCCACAAACCGGTACCCCAAGCTTCCAAGGTGGTGATCCATTGGTTCCAATCGATGAAACAGTAGAGCCAAGCTTCAACGATGGAAGCAAGAAGAAAATTATTCCAGGTCAAGGAACTTACATGATTGCACCAGATGGCGCAGTGACCTTCACTCCGGACAAGCAGTTTGTAGGCAAACCAGATCCAATCACTGTCAAACGTGTAGATGCGAATGGCACCGAAGTGACTGCGACTTATACGCCAACGGTAACACGAGTAACGCCTACTAGTACCAATGCTGAATCAACCGGTCTCCAAGGTCAACCGCAAAGTGGCAAGCCAACTTTCAGTCCAGGTGACCAAGCGGTTCCAATCGATATGACCAAGCCAATGACCTTTGAAAATGGGACTGATACTTTGGTAGTGGCTAATCAAGGAACTTATACCATTAATTCAGATGGTTCCATTACCTTCACTCCAGATAAGCAATTCACTGGCAAGGCGACACCTATTAGGGTTAAACGAGTCGATACTAACGGCACAGAAATAACGGCTACTTATACCCCAGAAGTGACCAAAGTAACCCCAACTGGCACCAATGCTGAATCAACTGGCATTCAAGGTCAACCACAAAAGGGGACGCCTACTTTCACTCCTGGCGACTCAGCTGTTCCAATTGATATGGATTCTCCAATGACCTTCGAAGACGGTCAGTCTAAGAAGATTGTTCAGGGAGTAGGGGAATACACTATCAACTCAGATGGTTCTGTCACCTTTACTCCAGAGAAACAGTATATTGGTACACCAACACCAGTCACTGTGAAACGTGTGGATAAGAATGGTACTGAAGTTACTGCTACTTATACACCGACCGTTACCAAGGTAACTCCAATCAGCACCAATGCGACTAGCACAGGTCCTCAAGGTGTCCCTCAAACCGGCATTCCAACCTTTGCGGGTGGTGATCCACTAGTTCCAATTGATGAAACAGTTGAGCCAACTTTCGGAGATGGAAGTAAGGAGAAGACTATTCCAGGTCAAGGAACATACACGATTGCTCCAGATGGCGCAGTGACTTTCACGCCAGACAAGCAATTTGTAGGTAAACCGAATCCAATCTCTGTAAAACGCGTCGATAAGAATGGCACGCCAGTAACCGCAACATACAGTCCAGAGTTCACTAAAGTAATTCCAACTGGTACTGGTGATAAGACAGAAGGCTTGCAAGGTCAGGTTCAAGAAGGTCATGTTATCTTCACTCCAGGCCATGATTCCGTTCCATTCCCAGCGGGCTCAACTCCACTGTTTGATAATGGTTTAGCAGTTAAAGAAGTGCTAAATGTCGGTAAGTTCGAAGTGGACGCAGACGGCAAGGTGACCTTCACTCCAGACAAACAATTCAAGGGGGAAACGCCAGAACTGGAATTGACTCGGACTGATGCGAATGGAACTCCAGTAACCGTCAAATATCAAGCAGCAGTGAAAGAAGTGATTCCAACCAGCACCAATGCAACCAGCACCGGTCCTCAAGGTGTCCCTCAAACTGGCACACCGACCTTCGCAGGCGGCGATCCACTGGTTCCAATTGATGGCTCAGCAGAGCCAACTTTCGAAGATGGAAGTAAGGAGAAGACCATTCCAGGCCAGGGCACTTACACCATCACACCAAATGGCGCAGTGACTTTCAGTCCAGACAAGCAATTTGTGGGTAAACCGAATCCAATCTCTGTAAAACGCGTCGATAAGAACGGCACACCAGTGACTGCGACTTACAGTCCAGAGTTTACTAAGGTTACGCCAACCAGCACCAATGCAACAAGCACCGGACCTCAAGGTGTCCCTCAAACTGGCACACCTACCTTCGCAGGCGGCGATCCACTAGTTCCGATTGATGAAGCAGTCAAGCCTACCTTCAAAGATGGCAGCAAGGAAAAGACTATTCCAGGTCAGGGAACTTACACCATCACACCAGATGGCACAGTAACCTTCACACCAGACAAGCAATTTGTAAGAAAACCCGATCCAATCACTGTGAAACGTGTTGATAAGAATGGTACGCCAGTGACTGCCTTTTACAGTCCAGAGTTTACCAAGGTAACTCCGACAGGTACCGGCACTAAGACAGAAGGTCTGCAAGGCCAAGTCCAAGAAGGCAAAGTCACCTTCACCCCAGGCCATGACTCTGTTCCATTCCCGGCTGGTTCGACTCCGTTATTTGACAATGGTTCTTCTGTCAAAGAAGTACCGAATGTCGGTAAGTTCGAAGCGGATGCGAATGGCAAGGTAACCTTTACCCCAGATAAACAGTTCAAGGGTGAAACACCAGAACTCGAATTGACTCGTACGGATGCCAATGGCACCGCTGTTACCGTCAAGTACCAAGCGGTAGTGAAAGAAGTGATTCCTACAGCTACCAATGTGACCAGCACTGGTCCTCAGGGTGTTCCACAAACCGGTACCCCAAACTTCCAAGATGGCGATCCATTGGTTCCAATTGATGACTCAGTAGAGCCTACCTTCGCAGATGGAAGTAAAGAAAAGACCATTCCAGGTCAGGGAACTTACACCATTGCTCCAGATGGGGCAGTGACCTTCACCCCAGACAAGCAGTTTGTAGGTAAACCAGATCCAATCACTGTGAAACGTGTGGATAAGAACGGAACTCCAGTAACGGCTACCTATAGTCCAGAGTTTGCCAAGGTAACTCCGACTGGTAAAGATGCTACATCTACAAATATCAAGGGTCATGTTCAGACTGGCAAACCTATCTTCGAAGCAGGTGATCCATTGGTTCCAATTGATGAAACCGTTGCGCCAACCTTTGAAGACGGAAGCAAGGAAAAGACCATTCCGGGTCAGGGAACCTATACTATCGCACCAGACGGTACAGTCACTTTCACTCCAGAAGCTGATTTCCTTGGTCAGGGAAGCGGTGTGACTCTTGTCCGTCGTGATAAGAATGGCACCTCAGTGACGGCTCGCTATGTTCCGACCGTGGTTGCACCATCAACTAGCAAGGACAGTGTATCCAGCGGTCGCAAGGGCCAAGCTCAAACGGGCTCGCCAACCTTTGAAGGGGTGATTGACCAAGCTGTAGCACCAACCTTTGCGGACGGCAGCACGGAAAAGGTTGTCCCAGGAGAAGGAACTTATCGGTTCAATATGCTAGGGGCAGTGACCTTCGTACCGGAAGCAGACTTTGTTGGAACCGCCAGCGGAGTTGTCGTGAAGCGTTCAGATATTTATGGCAATGCCGTGACAGCTACCTATACCCCAACTGTCTTGGGAAGCACTGATACTATAGACAGTGGAAGTACGGGGCTTAAAGGCCAGCCTCAGACTGGTAAACCTATCTTTGAAGGAGACGTGGATCCAACCGTTCCGCCAACTTTCGAGGATGGCAGCATCGAAAAGGCTGTTCCGGGTCAAGGTACCTACACGATTGCGCCAGATGGCACTGTGATCTTTGTACCGGAAACTGGCTTTGTCGGTCAAGCGGATGGTGTTACTGTTGTTCGTAAAGACCGCAATGGTCAGACGATTTCAGCGGTCTACGTTCCGACTGTGACAGAAGCTCCTGTTCAGCCAGAGCGGACGATTACACCTGCACCACCGTCTCTTTCCAAGAGTGAGAGTGCAAAATCCCTTCCTAAGACCGGTACAGAAGAAACCTCCTACTTGTCAGCAAGCTTACTTGCGGGAGTGTCAGGTTTGGGACTGATTGGCTTAGACAAGAGAAAGAAAAAGTCTGAAGACTAAGGTAAGTTTGAAGAAATTCCGTTAATGAACTAGAAGAATTTCGGGAGAGCGCAAAAACAGGTAGAACTTATGTTCTACCTGTTTTGTTGGCCCTCGAAAACCACTAGCTATGCTAGTGGTTCCGGATAGCTTCCAGCGTGGTATCAAAAAAACCTCCCAAAATGATAAGATAGAAGTGGTTTCCCCGCCACTCCATCACATCATACAGGAGGTACCTCATGAGAGAGGATAATGAAAGTTTATCACATACACGTTGGAATTGTAAATATCATATCGTTTTCGCCCCCAAATATCGTCGCCAAATCATATATGGTAAATATAAGTCGAGTATCGGGAAGATAATTCGAGATTTGTGTGAACGCAAGGGAGTTACAATTCATGAAGCGAATGCCTGTTCAGACCATATCCACATGTTAGTAAGCATTCCGCCAAAACTCAGTATATCTAATTTTATGGGATATTTAAAGGGCAAAAGTAGTCTTATGATTTTTGACAAACATGCTAACCTGAAATACAAGTATGGCAATAGAAAATTCTGGTGTAGAGGCTATTACGTTGATACAGTAGGTCGAAACCAAAAGGTGATTGCCGAGTATATTCAGAATCAATTACAGGAAGACAGGGTAGCGGATCAGCTAACCTTGTTTGAAACAGTTGATCCGTTTACAGGCGAACCCCATAGGAAGAAATAGACGAGGTGCTTTAGCACCCGATCGGGAAAGTGGTGCGCGAGGAAGCCATTTCAGTGGGCCTTTGGCCCTGGCCGGTAAGAGCGGCTTATAGCCGCAGAGCAAACCACCAGTTCACACTGGGAGTTTTGATTATCAAAAAATTATTGGAGTTGATAGAGATACTAAAAAGCTTCAGTTAGCTAATGACTGTCCTACTCCTAAGTCAGTTTGATTGTTAAAGAGGGTAGTTTTATAACTTCATGCTTTTAATTTTCTCTTCGTCTGGTGTGACGCGCAGGGTTTTCTGGCCTGTATAGGTGACAAATCCTGGCTTGACACCAGTTGGTTTGTTGAGTTTCTTGGTTTCAATCATATCTACTTGAACCAGATTAGAGAGTCTGGCCTTGGAGAAGTAGGCTGCTAGCTCGGCAGCGTCAGTCTTGACTTCATCGCTGGGCTGAAGATTGCCTGTGATGACCACATGACTGCCTGGAATATCCTTGGCGTGAAACCAAAACTCGTCTTTCTTGGCCATCTTAAACGTCAGCTCATCATTTTGTAGATTGTTACGCCCAACTAGGATAATGGTTTGGCCATCTGTTGCCAAATATTTCTCCGGTTTCTGCCTTTTCTGGATTTTCTCTCTCTGGCGTCGGCGGATAAAGCCAGTCTGGATTAGTTCCTCCCGAATTTCCGCAATTTCAGTCAGGCTGGCCTGAGCAAGGGCTGTTTCCACGCTCTCTAGGTAGAGAATCGTAGTCCGTGTCTCCTCAATCAAGCTGGTCAGGTGTTTGACAGCTTCCTTGAGCTTCTGGTAGCGTTTAAAATAGCGCTGGGCATTTTGATTGGGGGTTATGGCCTTGTCAAGCGAGATGATAATCTTCTCACCTGTGTAGTAATTGTCCAGCTCTACCTGATCCTGATCGTTGGGCACCTGATGAAGAAAGGTGGTCAAGAGTTCCCCTTTTTGGCGGAATTCTTCTGCATTCTCCGTTGCTAGGAGCTCTTCCTCTTGCTTGCCCAATTTTTTCCGGTTCTTTTCCAACTCATTTTCTACTCGGCGAATCAGTTCGCTGGCCTGCTGGTTAACCCGATCGCGCTCAGCCTTGTCCTTATAGAAAGTGTCTAAAAGCTCGGATAAGGTGGACAGTTGGGTCTTGCTGTCGGAAAATAGCAGAGCAGAGAAGGATTTTTCAGTCAGGCTAGGCTGAGTCGGACTAGAAAAAAATGCTCGGAAAGTTTTGAGCTTGTCAGCTGCCAGACGGCCACTGAGTTCAGTAGCTGTATCCCGCCCCAATCCCTGAAAAATTTGCTGCAGGCGTTTGGGCTCTAAGTCTTCAGTATGCAGGATTTCAAAGAGCTTTTCATCACCCACAGTGAAAGGGTTGAAACTGCCAGTCTGAGGCGGCGCGACATAAGTTGAGCCCGGCAGGATAGTTCGATAGCTATTTTGTGAAAATCCGACATGTTTGATGGCTTCAATAATTTTCCCGCTAGCCTTGTCCAAGAGAATGATATTGCTATGCTTGCCCATGATTTCGATGACCAGAGTCACAGCCACGCTGTCGCCGATTTCGTTCTTATTGGAGACGCTGATTTCCAAAATCCGGTCATTCTCAACTTGCTGGATAGCTTCAATGACGGCGCCCTGCAGGTATTTGCGCATAACCATGATAAAGGTATTGGGAACAGCTGGATTTTCAAACGTGGTCTCAGTCAGCTGGACGCGCCCAAAGACCGAGTGGGCTGATAGGAGCAGCTTGTGGCTTTTACGGTTGCTGCGAATCTGTAAAACCAGCTCCTGTTCAAAGGGTTGATTAATCTTCTGAATACGGCCGCCCAGCAATTCGCGGCGGAGCTCCTCTGTCATGTGATGTAAAAAAAATCCGTCGAAAGACATGTTTTTCTCCTTGAAAGTTGCTACAGAAAATTATAACAAAAAACCAAGGTAAAAGCTTCTAAATTTTTTAACAAAATTTTTAAAAAATTTAAATGATTTTGATATGAAAATTGTTAATATAGTAGTGAGAAGGAATTTAAATATAGATGGAGCTAGAATGTTTGAAGATTATATTTTAATTCAAAAGATAAAAAATGGAGATCAAAATGCGTGGGAAAGGGTGATTGAGAAGTATTATCACTCTATCTATTTTTACTGTGTACGCAGATGTTATGGTAATGTTGAGTTAGCAGCAGATTTGACGCAAGATATTTTTCTTAAAGTGATAGAAAATATCAAAAACTATCGTTTTACAGGGAAATTTTATAATTATCTCTTCACAATTGCTGTTCATCATTGTAATAACCATTATAAAAAGAAAGAAATAGAAAAAGTTGAATTCAACGAAAGTGTTTTATCTTCTCACGAAAGTGATGGTATGAGAAATTTAATAGTTAACGAAGAAAATAAGGTAATTCAACGCGCCTTAAATCAATTATCAAATCCGCAAAGAGAGGCTATTATTTTGAGATATTATCATGATTTAAAGGTTAAGGATATTGCAAAGATTACAGGTGTAGGTGTTCCTACTGCTCAGCCCCGAATTCATCAAGGGCTTGTAAAACTATCAAAGTTCTTAGATCAAGAGGCATTTACTTATGACGAAAAAAGTTATTGAACGTTTAAAAAATTATCAATTAGAAATTGATGAATCTAGAAAAAAAGAGGTTCTTTTACTCGGTGTTGCTCATCTGAAAAGTCAGAAAAAGAGGATTTCTTATCTTGAATTGGCTCTTTTTACCATTCGGTTTATTAGTTTAAAAACTTGGTTGATTCAGTTTGCAGTATTAGGAATCAGTTTATTAGTTATATTAAACAATCCGCTCGGTCTCGTTTATACCCTAATAAAAAATTTAACAGGATTGTTAATAATCTCTCTACTTTTCTTTATGGAAGAATTATTTAAAAGTTTTACATCTGGAATGTGGGAATTAGAGCAAACTTTTAAGTACGATTTACGCCAGCATGTATTAGTGAAGCTATTTATTTTTGGTTTTATTGATTTTCTGATTGTTCTGAGCTTTTCTATATTAATAAACTTACTTTTTGAATTTTCTTTTTTAAGTATGTTGCTTTATTTGTTAGTCCCTTATAACATTGTTTGTATTGTTTTGTTTTATTCTCTATCTCGTTGGAGAAATTCTGGCAATCATCGTAGTGCATGGTTCGTTTTGGGCATAGCTCTTTTAATTCTATTTGTAGCTTTAAATCTATTCAATCCTTATCGTATGGCTGTTATTTATTGGTTCCTAACTTATTTAATATCTCTTTTGGTTCTCGCACTTTTGTTCTTTAAACAATTAAAAAAATTGACAGCAGGAGGAATGTGGAATGGAACTCAGTCTTAAAAACATTAAAAAAGAATATGGAAACAAGTTGGTATTAGATTATGTTTCCATTTCATTAAACCCAGGACTTTACGGACTTTTAGGTTCGAATGGATCAGGAAAGACGACGCTTTTTCGGATTATTTGTGGTCTCATGAAGCCTACTCAGGGAGCTGTTTTCTTTAATGGAAAGAATATAGTTGATCAAGCAGAAAATTTTAGAGATATTTTAGGTTTTTTACCACAGGACTTTCGATATTATCCAGACTTTACTGCTAGAAATTTTCTACTCTATATTGCCTCTTTAAAAGGGTTGAGTCGAAAAAATGCTTCTACAACAAGCGATGAATTATTAGATTTGGTAGGCCTATCTGCTATCAAAAATAAAAAAATTAGAAAACTTTCTGGTGGAATGAAGCAGAGATTAGGAATTGCACAAGCTCTCTTAAACGATCCTCAAGTCCTTGTGTTAGATGAGCCAACAGTTGGACTAGATCCTAAAGAACGGGTTAAATTCCGAAAGTTATTAAGTAGTTTATCAAAGGAAAAAATCATTCTTTTATCGACCCATATTGTATCAGATGTCGAAAGTATAGCTGACGAAATTTTGATTTTAAAAAATGGGCGTTTACGAGATAGAGGAACAGTTAGTCAGTTAGTTTCTGAAATCTCTGGCAAGGTTTGGGAATGTGAAGTAACAGAATATGAGGCTAATAAATTAGAAGAGACTTTTCTTGTGAGCAATCGTCGCCAGGATGGTCAACATATCGTGATGAGGATTGTATCTGAACAAGCTCCAATCTTGAATGCTTCCTTGGTTAGTCCAACTTTAGAAGATTTGTATCTCTATTATTTTAGAGAGGAGATGCAGGATGAAGACACTTATTAGATTTGAATTTCAAAAAATTTTAAAGAACAAAACGATTTTGGGAAGTTTAGTTGCAAGTTTATTTCTACTTGCTGGTATTTTTTTCATAGGCTATCATTACTCTCAGTATCAATTTGCAGCGAGAGATAATATTGCACATGGCTATTCCAAAGATATTGAACAGAGTTATAGAGGAGAGTTTACAGATAATAAAATTCGCCGGATTATAGAAGATGATCTCAAAAAATTTCAAGAGAGAGAACTTTCTGATGATGGAAGTTGGAAAGAAAAAGGAGAGCCATGGCTTTTTCACCCATTTTATCTCTTTACAGAACAGATAAGTGATGTTTTTGTCAAAGACGCACGTCATCTTTATGAAAAACAAATGGAACGTGTGAAAAAAGGAAAAATGTTGACGATTGAAGATATAGAAGTACGCAGCATTAAGGATCTTGGTTTTAAAGAGTTTGGTAAACCTCTGCAAATTGGCAATTATGCTCCTTGGCTTGATTTATATAAAGTTCAGGGAAATGTTTCCATTTTAGTTTCTGTTCTAGTCATTTTAGTTTGTTCTCTGATTTTTTCAGACGATAAGGCAAAAAATATGAATCAAGTATTGCTGACAACTAAATATGGACGTAATAGACTAATAAAAGCCAAGATTGGAGTGGCTTTTCTCTTGACTATTGTACTATTTATAGTTTTCCAAATGGTCACTTATTTTGTATTTTCTAGTATGTATGATACTAGTGGATGGAGTTCTAGTATTCAGACTAACTTAGATTTGGGGTTATTCAGTTTTCCATTGGAGTGGAATCATCTACAAGTTTACTTTTGGTTTTTGTGCTTACAATTTACAGGGCTTCTTTTTACAGCGGGAGTAACATTATTGATGTCCTCTTTGCTGAACTCTCCTTTGTCTGTCTTGTCATTTTCTATTAGTCTGTATTTGTTGCCTTATTTTTTAACTCAGATTTTTCGAGAAGGACTTACTCAAAAACTCCTTTATCTTTTTCCAATCAATCAGCAGTCAGTGGGAAAACTATTAGGACTGTTTGCTTCGAATAGGGAATATTTTTTTCAAGATTTTATCATAAATAGTCTCTGCGTTTTTAGTTTTCTAATTGGTTTGGCTCTTTTGTTGAAGATAGTATCTTATTTCCATGCTAAAAATTGGAAATTCGCCTAACTATAAAAATCCGAACATTTTATAAAAATTTTCAAAAAGGTCTTGACATCCTTTCAGGAAAAACTTAAAATATAGGAAATTAGAAAAGTAGTAGATGCATTTGTTTTTAGCGAGCTCGTGGTTGGTGGAAATGAGCAGCAAATCTTTACGAAATTGGGCTAATTGATAAAATGAATTTGAAACAATAAGAATTCGGTAGGCACACCTTACAGTGCAGCTTGTTTGATGACAAGACAGAGATATGGGGAATATTAGCTATTTTCCATAATTGAGGTGGCACCGCGATTTTCGCCCTCACACAGAATACCTGTGTGAGGATTTTTTGTTGCTTATTATAAAAAACAAGGAGAATTACCTATGTTTAAACGATGGCGTCCCTAGGGATTGATAGAAAATATAAAACATAGAAATGGAGAAAGAACATGAAAAATAAACGATTAGTAACTATCTTAGGCCTTCTGGCCGTTTTGGCAATCGGTGGGATTGTCTATTCCAGCTTGAACAGCAAAGGTAACACCACTAAGACTAGTGGCGACAGTCAGACCGTCAAGGTCGGCGTGCTGCAGTATGTCAGCCACCCTTCGCTGGATTTGATTTACAAGGGGATTCAGGATGGTTTGGCTGAGGAAGGCTATAAGGGAGACAAGATTAAGATTGACTTTATGAATGCTGAGGGCGATCAGAGTAAGGTCTCTACTATGAGCAAACAGCTGGTTTCCAATGACAATGATGTGCTGATTGGGATTGCAACTCCGTCTGCCCAAGGACTGGCTGCAGCTACTAAGGACAAGCCTATTGTCATGGGAGCTATCACAGATCCGGTCGGAGCAAACCTAGTGAAAAATCTGGACAAGCCAGGTGGCAATATCACTGGTGTCTCTGACCGCAATCCAGCTAAGCAACAGCTAGAGCTGATTAAAAAATTGACTCCAGATGTTAAGACTATCGGTGCGCTCTACTCTAGCAGCGAAGACAACTCCAAAGCTCAGGTGGAAGAGTTCAAAAAATTGGCTGAAGAGGCAGGCTACAAGGTAGAGGAATACTCTGTTCCTTCGACCAATGAAATTGCTTCAACCATGAATGTCATGACTGGCAAGGTTGATGCTATCTGGATTCCAATTGACAATACCATTGCATCAGCTTTTGCGACTGTTGTGTCCAGCAATAAAGAAGCTAAGAAACCAATTTATCCAAGTGCGACAGCCATGGTAGAAGAAGGAGGCCTTGCCTCTGTTGTTGTAGACCAGTATGACCTAGGTGTTGCGACTGGTAAAATGGCAGCCAAAGTCCTTAAAGGTGCCAAACCTGCTGACACTGCAGTAGATATTTTCGATATAGGTAAATCTGTTATCAATACCAAAAATGCCAAAGAACTTGGCATTACTGTACCAGAAGATGTTTTGAAAGAAGCAGGACAAGTGATTAAATAGAAAGAAGGAAGTCTGTTGTTTCACAGGCTTCTTTTTCTTAATAGTCTCTTCTTGTAAAACCTTTAACTGAGCTTGCGAAATGTTTAGAAATCTGTTAGAATGAAATATAACTAAATAGCAATCCGCAAGACCAGTAACCTAGGGGAAGTTTAACAGGGAGGAGAGCCATCGACTGAAAGCTCTCTAGATGAAAGCTAGGCGAATTCACTTGCTTTAGGATTGATAAGTAAGGTCTGGCTTGCCAGATAAAAAACGGATGGTACCGCGTG
>ERZ773006.251-NODE-251-length-28341-cov-16.9605_pt1 | contig 28341 bp, 17 predicted proteins | sample MGYA00580843_ERZ773006 | MGnify/ENA primary metagenome ERZ773006 (study PRJEB29015, sample SAMEA2738011) | human oral metagenome | biome: human oral; feature: human-associated habitat; material: dental | place: China | collected 2052 ...
ATCAATTAATTAAACCGAAATTTATTAATGTAAAATACAACGAAGAGAACATAAATGATGGTGATAAAATCATCATCCGTCCAAACTACATGGCACTATGTCACGCAGACCAAAGATACTACCAAGGGAAAAGAGATCCTAAAGTACTAGCTAAAAAACTACCTATGGCACTTATTCATGAATGTGCAGGGATAGTAATCGCAGATCCTACAGGTACGTATAAAGTTGGCCAAAAGGTAGTGATGATACCTAACCAACCACCAAAACAAAGTGACGAAGAATTCTATGAAAACTACATGCCAGGAACACACTTCCTATCAAGTGGTTTCGATGGTTTTATGAGGGAGTTCGTAGCTTTACCTAAAGATAGAGTAGTAGCTTATGATGGTGTTGAAGATTTTGTTGCGGCTATTACAGAGTTCATAAGTGTAGGAATGCACGCAATGGATAGATTCTTAAAGAACTCACATAGTAGAAAAGATAGAATAGCGATAATCGGTGATGGTAGTCTTGCTTATGTTATGGCGAACATAATAAACTACACTCTGCCAGAGTGTGAGATAATCGTAATAGGGCGCCACTGGGAGAAATTAGAACTGTTCAGTTTCGCTAAAGAAAGATACATTACTGATGAAATACCTGAAGACTTAACTTTCGACCACGGTGTAGAATGCTGTGGAGGAGATGGTAGTGGTTATGCGATAAACGACTTAATCAAGTACATCAAACCACAAGGAAGCCTAGTACTTATGGGTGTCAGTGAATATAAGGTAAATATCAATACACGTGATATCTTAGAAAAAGGACTAACGCTAATAGGTTCATCACGTTCAGGTAGAATCGACTTTGAGAAAGCTATTGAAATGCTTAGCAACAAGAGATTCGAAAGAAGATTCAAGAACATTATTGAACTTGAACAGCCTGTGAGAAATATTAAAGATATTCATAGGGTGTTCGCAACTGATTTAAATACTGCATTTAAGACTGTTTTCAAATGGGAGATATAATAAAACTGCAATACTTGTTTAACTTCAAGTATTGCAGTTTTTATATTATTTATTCAATTCCTCTCTTACTACATTAAGAGCTCTTTCGATTACTATGTGCATATCATAATACTTATAGTCTGCAAGACGACCACAGAAGATAACATCTTTACCTTTTGCTTCTTCTAAATATTTTTGATACATTTCATTATTTTTAGCATCGTTAATTGGGTAGTATGGTTCGTCTCCGCGTTTCCAGTCTACTGAGTATTCACGAGTAATAACTGTTTTTTCTTGAGTACCTTTTTCGAAGTGTTTATGCTCGATAATACGAGTGTAAGGAACTTCACGTTCTGTGTAGTTCACTACAGCATTACCTTGGTAGTTCTCTTCATCTAGTACTTCATGTTCAAAGCGTAGACTTCTGTATTCTAATTCTCCGTGTTTGTAATCAAAGTATTGATCTATCATTCCTGTAAATACAACTTTTTTCGCACTTCTTTCTAACTCTTCGCGATTCTCAAAGAAATCTACATTTAATTCTACTTCTATACCTTTTAACATGTTTTCAATAATAACATTGTATCCACCGATTGGAATACCTTGGTATCTATCGTTGAAGTAGTTGTTATCGAATGTAAAACGTACTGGAAGACGTTTAATGATAAACGGTGGTAGTTCAGTTGCACTACGTCCCCATTGTTTTTCTGTATAACCTTTAATTAAAGTTTCGTATACATCAGTACCAATAAGCTTAATAGCTTGTTCTTCCAGGTTTTTAGGTTCACTATCTTGCAGATGAGCTGTTTGTTCAGCGATTTTAGCTTTTACTTCTGCAGGAGTTTTAGTTCCCCATAATCCATAGAAAGTATTCATATTGAAAGGTAGATTGTATAATTTACCTTTGTAGTTTGCTACTGGTGAGTTAATGTAGTTGTTAAACTCAGCAAACTGATTCACATAATCCCAAACTTCTTTGTTAGAAGTATGGAAAATATGCGCACCGTATTTGTGAACGTTGATTCCTTCAACGTTCTCACAATAGATGTTTCCACCAATGTGGTCACGCTTATCTATTACTTTTACTTTTTTTCCTTGTTTTGTTGCTTCATGAGCAAAGATTGCACCTGACAATCCAGCTCCTACTATTAAATAATCGTACATGTTTATTCCTCTCTGATTTCTAATTTTAAAGCTAAAATTCATTAAATCTCACTTGTATCAAAATCTTCTACAACATTTTTTCTCTTAGCACTATTTAAAAATAAATATCCTAAGAATAATATAGATGGATTAGCTGAAATCTCTAGTAATTGAGGATCATATGCAGAGTGTAATGCAATAATTAATATCATTAATGAATAATATATATTATTACTAACCTCTAAACTTCCAACTATAGAATAACCAATTATAATAAATATTACTACAATTAAACCATAACTAAATAATATATTAAGGTATGAAGAGTCAACATAATCATATCTTAATTGTGATAACCACTCATTTTCTACTATCCATCTTATTTTTTGACCTAATAAGGTAATACCGTAGATATCCCAAGCATCACTTCCTAAACTCAAACGCCCTGTTAACAATTTATTCAACTCATCTCCTATTTCCATACCGCTTCTATAAATATATAATGAGATACCTACCAATAAAACTGAAAAAGGCACAATATATTTGTTAATAATGCTAATTGGTTTATTTCGTTTATTGAATCTAATTAAGAATGCTAATACTATAACTACTATATTGAAAATATAAGCAGAGTTCGTATCCGTAATTGTAAATAAATAACTACTAATTAATACCATTACTATCAATTCTAATAATCTTATTTTATTTTTTCTCATATAGATATAGAATACTGAAAGATGTAGAAAGTAGTTTGCTGAGAAAGTAGAATATTCATAACCTAACGATCTTCTTATAAATCCATCTGACCTTAGAGACAGCCTTGGACTCTCACCTAAAATCCCTTGATAATAACTTAATGCAACTATAAGCATCATTATTATTATTTCAATTACCCATATTTTTATTATTTTTTCAATATCTATATTTCTAAGACTAATTAATAATAATATAATTGGAAGTAGTACATAGTATGATCCAACATTAATTGTCACAGCAAGACCAACAACTAAAAATGCACTATAAGATATTATTTCTTTTTTAGTGTGAGTATCTATGAAGAATTTAACAACTAGCATCAAACAAGCTGCAATTACAGAAGCTTTATATAAAGGATCGTAAATACTAAGCTTTTTGAAAAGTGTTCTTGATAAAAAATCACTAAATATTATAAGAATAAACGAAATATAATATAATAGCCTTGATAAGTTGATTCTATCCATCTACTTCATCAGCTCCCTTTCTCTCATTACCAAGACATTTTTCCAATGCCTTTTTATAATAATATCCATTTCTCAATTTATCCCCAATTTTTTTAGCATTTTCTTTGATTTTAGAATACTCTTCTTCAGAAATATCATTAAGAATATTTTCTATCTCCAACAAACTATTTACAACAATACCAGCTTTATTTTCTTCTATAAATCTTGCCATTGCCGCTTCTTTCCATATAATTACTGGTAATCCAGATGCTAAATATAGTGACGTTTTATGAGGATTATTATATCTTAAATAGTTCCCAGTATTTCCGCTACAAGTTTCTAAACTTTCACCATCCCACACTAAACCAAATTTACCTCGTAATTCCCCTGGTAATAACTCGGGAGGAAAACTTCCAAAATACTCTATTTTATCACCTAGTTCTGTATTTTTATCAAAGTTAGGACCAAATAGATTCAATTTATAATTAGGATTTGTTTTTAGCAATTCATAAATATAAGTACTTTTACCTTTTGAAAGATTACCCGCTATCGCTAAGCCTTCTTCTACTTGATTATGCATCGGTGCATCAGTTAAGTAATCAAAAATTTCCAGTGAAACTAATTTATTTTCCTCAAATCCTTTTTCTATAAGATATTTTTTCATATAGTCATTATGACAAATAATTTTATCAAAATATCTTAATACTTGATTATCAGCAGCATTAGCTAACTCATAATTATGTCCTACTCCTTTATAAACCCCTAATCTAAGTGATTCTAAATCGTGAATAACAGCTATAAATTTTGCCTTCTTTTTCTTTTGGATTAAAGGAATCATTTTAGCATTTAATCCAATACCATAAGTAGGATGTTGGTAAATAACAACATCACCTTCTCCAGCCTTAGAAAACACCTTCATCCACTGCATTAACCCTCTTGATAATAACCATGCTTTTTGATATAATCTACCTTTATTAACTGGGAAAGGATTGAAAATTATTTCTTTACCATCATATTCTTTTGTTAACTTATATATATCATTAGGCGCTTTTGGACCAGCTGTATTATCATCAGTTTTAAGCGCATTTATGTAATATATCATTTTTCCTCCTATGTTACCTATATTTTCTTCTCTAAAATTAATCTTTTAAATATTTTGTCCTTACGAAGTTATAGATTTTTGGTGACATTATAAATAAACCATATTTCACTTTATTCTTCGCTATAACTCTAGGATTTTTCAAAACATCTTTCCAGTACTTAGAAAAATCTTTTCTTTGTTTTTTCAAATCTTTTGTCATATTTGATTTCAACATTGCATTTACAACATGCAATCCATTTAAGACATATCGACTATTAACCGCTTTTCTCATATTAGAATTATTTGGAAAATCTCTCTCTACATAGTTAAAATTGTAGTCCATTGCTTTGAAAAAATCTAGTATCTTAGGATTAAATTTAGAATTAACTGTACTTCCTACTCTTCTATAATACTTATACAGGTTATGTTTCCCTATCGCTATGTTTTCACATGCATTTATATGTTCATAAGCAATCGCTAAATCCTCATAAATAACCCCTTCTGGAAAAGGATAACTTTCTACAATCTCTTTTTTATACAATTTGCCAACAGGAGATGTACCAACTATATTCCCATAAAACATTTCCTCTAAAGCTGTTTCTCTAGTAAGTAAAGTAGCATCTTTCAAGTCAACTTTTTCCACAGAATCTTTTACATTATAGCTTCTTACCTCTACTACAGTAGTCGCAGCCATATCAGCATTAAACTTATCACGTAAAGATATTAAGTATTCTACGGCTTTTTTTTCGTAATAGTCATCTGAATCTAAAAACATAATCCAATTGGCAGTTGCATTCTTCACACCAATATTTCTAGCCCTACTTTGTCCTCCATTATCCACATGAATAACCTTAACTCGACTATCTTTTTTAGCATATTCATCACATAATAATCCTGAACTATCTTTAGATCCATCGTTTACCAAGATAATTTCTAAATTACTATATGTTTGATTAAGTACACTTTCTACACTATATTTTAAAAATTCCTCAGCATTATAAACTGGAATAATAATAGCTACTTTATCCACAATCTAGATCTCCTTTAATAATACTTCAGCAATTCTTTCGCTGGCTCTACCATCTCCATAAGGATTACTTGCTTGACTCATTTTTTTATACTCTTCATTATCCTCTAATAGTAGTTTAAAGTTATTATAGATATCTTCTTCTTTTGTTCCTACAAGTTTTAATGTTCCCGCAGCAACACCTTCTGGTCTTTCAGTAGTATCTCTTAACACAAGTACTGGTTTCCCTAATGATGGTGCTTCTTCTTGAATTCCCCCAGAATCAGTTAAAATTAAGTAACTCTTATTAAGGAAATTATGGAAATCTATAACTTCTAATGGTTCAATTAGTTTAACTCTATCTTCTTCACCGAATATTCTATTAGCAACTTCCCTAACTTTAGGGTTTTTATGGATAGGGTAAATTACTTTTACATTACTATTTTCTTGTAACACACGTTTAATAGCTCTAAACATATTTTCCATGGGTTCCCCAAGATTTTCACGTCTGTGGGCTGTTAACATAATTAAACGATCATCACCTATCCAATCAAATAATTCATGTTTATATTTTGGGTTAATCGTAGTTTTTAATGCATCTATACCTGTGTTTCCTGTAACATAGATAGTATCTTCGTCTCTCTTCTCTACTAAAAGGTTCTCTTTTGCTTTTTCCGTAGGCGCAAAATTGAAATTAGATACTATAGATACTGCTTGACGGTTGAATTCCTCTGGGAATGGACTATAAATATTGTAAGTTCTTAATCCCGCTTCAACATGTCCAACTTTTATACCAAGATAAAATGCTGCTAATGCAGTAGCAAATGTCGTTGTTGTATCTCCGTGCACTAGAACTACATCTGGTTTCTCATCTTCTAATACTGGTTTAATTTTGTCTAAAATTGATGTTGTAATAGTGAATAGAGTTTGATTATCTCTCATTATATCTAAATTATAATCTGGTTCAACTTTAAAAACATCTAATACTTGATTTAACATTTCTCGGTGTTGCCCAGTAACACATACTTTTACATCAAAATTCCCATTTCTTTTTAATTCATTTACTAATGGACACATTTTTATAGCTTCTGGTCTTGTTCCAAAAACCAACATTACTTTTTTCATCAGCATATCTCCTTATTCTTTTTATTTAAAGTAATCAACACGACTTAATAATATTTATTTTTCTTGATATATTTTTAAGTACTTAGATATAAAATTATTATAACTAAATTTTTCTCCGTATATTTTTTTTGTTTGTTCTTCTAATTTACTTCTTAAGTTAACATCTATACCCAGTCTCTGTATTTCCTTCGATAGGCTAAGCGCATCCCCTGGTTTTACTAATAATCCGCTAACTTCGTGAGTGACTACTTCTTGTATACCTGGGATTGTTGTTCCTACGACAGTCTTACCATTTTGAAAATACTCAATTAATGTTAATGGTAATCCCTCATACAAGGATGGCATAACCATGAAATCACAACTATTAATTATTGCCGTAGTATCTTCTCTATATCCTAAAAATGTAATTTTATCGTCTACTTCTAGAGCTTGCACTTGTATTAACAATTTATCTTTTAAATCCCCATCCCCAGCGATAAAAAGATGAATATTTTCTTTTTCGATTAATTTTATTGCATCTATGAGATAAGATAATCCTTTTTGTTCTGATAATCTTCCTATGAATCCTATCTTGATTTCAGTACGCTCTGTTATTTCTTTAACAGTACTTTTATTACTACTTTCATGAATAGCATTATAAATTATTGAACTATCTATCGACAAATCTTCTTTTAAATGCCTACTAACACCTTCACCCACAGCGATTACTTTCGCGCCTTTTAAAGAATACTTATACATTTTTATTTTATTATCAAAAATATTATGTGCTGTATAAATGTGCTTTACCTTAGGAAATATATACATCAATAACCTTGCATAAAATGCTGCCATTCTATGATGTGTATGAATAATATCAATTTTATTCTCTTTAATAATTTTGCGCAGTGTATTAAAATTTGTCGCAAGTGTTTTAGGTGATTTCGATTCGACATCTAATATTTTATGATGCTTAATTCCATTCTTATTTAACTCTTCTTCCCACAGTCCTCCTGTAGAAGCTACATGAACACTCTCAAATTCTTCTTTTAAATCAGTAGCCAATTGATATACAATTTTTTCGGCTCCTCCTATGTCCATTGTACGTGAAATATGAAGTATATTAGCCATTTTGACTTCTCTTTTCTTTTACTATCTCTTTTATAAATGTTACATTCCCAACAAAATATCTTTTAAATAATCTTCTTGGTTCATTCGCTACTCTGAATAACCATTCTAAATTAGCTTTTTGCATCCACTTTGGAGCTCTTGGAATAGTACCTGAAAGAACATCAAAGCTTCCACCAACACCCATAAATACACTATTTAAGCCATTATCTAAGAACTCTTGGACAATATATTCTTTCTTAGGTGATGTTATACCAATATATACTATATCTGGATTCTTCTCAGCAATATCCGCTTCAATATTTTTCAGCTCTTCATCTGAGAAATATCCATTTCTTGCACCAACTATATTTAAATTAGGATATATTTCTTTGAAATTTTCTAACATTTTGTCAACAACTTCTTGTTTCGCCCCAAAGAAATATGCACTATATCCTTTTTCACATGATAATTTCAGAAGATCCTGCATTAAATCTATTCCGGCTACTCTTTCGGGTAGAGGTTTACCTAGATATTTAGAAGCTAAAATAACTGACGCCCCATCCGCATTTATTATCTCAGATTTTTTTACAATTTCCTCTAACTTTTTATCTGTTTTACATAGATTTAATTTATCAGCATTAACCCCCATCAGATGTAATGGCTTTTTATTGATAATAAATTCTTCAACTCTATCTATTGTTTCCTGATTTTTTAAAGAATCAATATCGATTCCCATAATATTTACTTTGCTCATTTTAACCTCCTATTTCCCATAAGCTGCTTCGAAGTGACCTACTCTGTCTTCTTCTTTCGGTAATCTCATAAAATCTCCATAAATATTTTCTAAATACTTTTCAGGCTCACTATGGACACTTAATTGCATACCTTCAAATTCTATTTTTTTAGGTTTTCCAAATACCTCTATTGGAACAATTTCTCTATCACGATATGTTCCAAGTATGTTTCCACCTCTAGGACTGCTATAAAAATCATATTTTCTTATAACTTTATGTAATTTTTTATTAATCTTTTCTGTATTTAAAATTTTATCAATTTTTGTTATTTTGGCAACTTTTACCAATGCATTCTCGAATGTTCCCCTATCTCTATCAGAAATTTCTTGAACAACAGATAGTTTTGATAACATTCGATAAAATAAGATGTGTTTTTCATGCGTCCACTTAGATAGCCCTTTTTCTGGAAATCCGTCTAGTGGAAAAATATCTAAAAATGGATTGCAATCAGTGGTACCAAAAGTTATAACTGTTGATGTATCACGAATCGAAGTATTTCCTAAATTATCTGTATGTTGTTTTAGCAAAACATGTTTTGGTAATACACTTCCTGATATTTCTATAAATTTATCATAGTCTTCTCTAGGCATTCCTAAATCCATATCATCATCCCAAGGAATAAAACCACCATGTCTAATTGCACCTAATAATGTACCTCCTAGAGCATAGTATGTTAAATTGTGTTGTTCGCATATCTCAGAAAATATTTTTAATAATTCAATTTCTTTCTCTTGTACTAATCTAACTTTATTTTTTATATCCATGATTCTTTTCTCTTCCATTTTATCAATTTTTATGTTAATATATCCATATTCACTTATATTAGTCTGTGTTTTAGTTTGGCGACGGAACACAGTCTTTTTTTATTTCAACAAAGAGTGGTTGTATATTTACTTATATAGCCACTCCCTATCATTTGTTTTTACTTTTCCCGTATTACTTACTTCCCTCTCTTTTTAAGACAACCATTATAGTTTTAATTATAATTTTTATGTCTAGTCTTAGCGACCAATTTTCGATATATTTCATATCTAGTTTAACTACTTCTTCAAAATCTAGGATGTTACTTCTTCCACTAACCTGCCACATTCCCGTAATACCAGGTTTTACCTGCATACGTTTGAAATGGTGAAGATCATACTGTGTATATTCATCAACTGTCGGAGGTCGTGTCCCTACTACACTCATATCTCCTTTAAGAACATTGATAAATTGTGGAAGTTCATCCAATGACCAATCTCTTAACTTCTGTCCAAATGGGAAAACCCTAGGATCATTGTCCATTTTAAACATTAGAGTTGTCTCTAACTCATTTTGACTTAGAAGTTTTGCTTTCCTTTCCTCTGCATCCATATACATACTTCTAAATTTGTATATTTTAAACTTCTTACCATTTTGACCTATTCTCGTTTGAGTAAAAATAAGTGGGCCTGGTGCTTGCATTTTTACTATTGGCAGTATAATTATACCTACAATAATCGTTAATAATATTCCTACTATTGAAACAGCTATATCCATAACCCTCTTCAGAATTACCTGGCGTAGTGTTGCAATTTTTATCGCTGATGTTAGGTAGATATTATCACCTTGGAAAGTTACCGCAGTATTCGCTCCAACTTCTTTTATTATCGGTGTAATATTAATCTTTGTCGGAATACCCAACACTTCAAAGATCTTAAAGATCTCTACTAGACTAGTCTGCGACGATAAGTTAGCATATATTTCATCAACTCTATGATGAGATAAAAAATCTCTAATTTCAGAAATATTATGAACCACAGGCTTAGCGTTATACATATGTTTATCTGAATTATTCGCATATGCTAGTACTTGATAATTGCTAGGCAGTTCTCCTATTGTATCTAAATCACAAAAATCCGATAAGATAATAATATTACGACTATCATCACGATAGCGATTATTTATTCTTTTAGAGACAGTTCTTACACAATAAATAAAAATAAATGCTAGAATTAAATAGATAATCAATTCCATGCTCTTAACTAACTCAAAGAAGTCTTTACTCTTAAATATTACTAAAAATAACGTAAATAATGAAACGACCTTAAGTTCGTATATAAACGTCGTCTTAAGTTCTTTAAGATATCCTCTTTCTGTTATTGTCCAGTATTCTTCTGACATAAGCGCAACAAGAATACCAATAACATTTAAGACGATAAAGAAATATAGATTATCTTTTGGTTCTGTTTGAAAATCAAAACTAAAAATGTAAGCTAAAGATAAGGCTATTAAATCAGTCACCAAGAACAGAAACTTATTATTTTTTCTTATATAATACATCTTGTTCTCCTTCTAACTAAAAAGTTTATTTTTTATCTTTGTTTCCTTTTATTCCATAGCTACCATAGTGACCGTAGTAACCACCATAACCAAGTTCGTTTGAGTTAACTTTGTTTAAGATTACACCTAGGAATTCTGCTCCACCTTTTTCAAGTTGTTCCTTGGCTTTTTCTATGCTTTTCTTTTTAACGCGATTTGCTTCTACTAGCAGCACTACTCCATCAGTCTTAGGAGCTACGATAGCTGCATCTATTACCTGACCAACTGGTGGTGTATCGATAATTACATAATCATAATACTCTCTGAATACTTCAATCATAATGTTGAAGTTTTTATTTTGTAATAATCCTGTTGGGTTAGGTGGTACTTGACCAGCTGGAATAACATTAAGATGTTCCACGTCAGTTTCATAAATAACATCTTCAATTGGAGATACCCCAGATAAGTAGTTAGTTAATCCGCTAATTTTGTGTTTAAACTTAAAACGACCTGCCATAACAGATTTACGTGTATCAGCATCTACAAGAATTGTTTTAAGACCTAATTTTGCTAATGAAATAGCTAGGTTAGTCGATACTGTACTTTTCCCTTCATTTTCTGAAGTTGATGTAATCGCGATTACTTTTTTATCTTTTCCTAAAAATTGGATATTAGTACGTAAGGCATTATAATACTCTTCATTCTTAGGATCGACTATTTTTTGGTTTGTTAGTAAATTAATTTGTGCCATATTTTCTTATCCTATCTCTTTCCTGTTTTTGTATCTGGAACTACACCTAAAAGCACAAGCCCCATTGTTTCTTCGATATCTTCTGCTCTCTTAACTCGATCATCAAGTAGCTCAAATAGTACTACTCCCGCTACAGCTAAGATAAATCCTAATGCTGTCGCTAAGATTCCATTTTTAGGAATGTTTGGAGAACTTGGAGATGTAGCTGCTTTTGCTTCTTCTAGTGTTGTTACATCATCAATTTTTGTTACTTCTTTGATTTGGTCTGCTGATACCTCTTTTACAATGTTCGCTAAATCACTCGCAACTTGCGGGTCTTTATCTTGAACAGTAATTGAGATGATACGTGTATCTTTCGGTGCATCTACACTAACTTTTTTCGCTAGTTCTTTTGCTGTGATTCCAGTTCCACTTTTTTCTGCTGAATCTTCCATAACTTTATTAGAAAGAATTATCTCTTTATAGTCTTTTACTAATAGTGAACCTAATTGAACGTCTTGTGTTGTGATTGCTTTATCATCTTTCTTTTGGTTAACTACGTATACCTTCGTAGTAGATGAATATTTCGGTGTCACTAAGAAAATACTGTAAGCAAGTGATGCTGCCGTAAATAGTAATGTTACTAATACTATTAATATTTTCTTCTCCCAAATTCTTCTTAACAGTAGCATAATGTCTAACTGTATTAAATCTTTTTCTTGATTATCCATTATAATTATTTATCCTCTCTTTATATTATTTTATTCATTAATAGTTTTTCTTGATTTTTTTCGAATAGTTCGTAGGCGATTGTTGGCCCGTATTTCTTCTCGATAATGTCGTATGCTTCTTTCATATACGTTCTTCGAGAATCCATATTGTGCATGTCACTTGCAATGAAGTGAACTAACTCTTCATCTAAGTATTTTTTAGCACGTTTTTTGTAGTGTTTGTGTTTATCACCGATAAGCTTCGGTTTTAGAACACTAGCTGCATTAACCTGGATGTAAGCACCCATATTAATTAACTCTTGAACACCTTTTTCATCCACATCGTTATATCTTTCAACATGCGCTACTACTGGAGTTAGTCCAAGTAATATAATTTTATTCAGCGCTCTGTGGATTTCTTTATAACGCATTTCATAAGGAAACTCTACAAGTACGTAGTCTGTTTCCGCTAGTCTCGGGTATACTCCACTTTCGATTTTTTCAATTTCCCCTTCTTTGTAATAGATTTCGCTACCTAAGTATACTCTTAGGTCCTCTGCTACTTCAACAGCGATTTCTTCTACTCGTTTGAAGTTTTCTTTAATTATTTCTATATCTGTTTCGAACATTCCGCGTCTTCTGTGAGGTGTTGCGATAATAGTTCTAACACCTTGTCTATAACTTTCTTCTAGTAAATCACGAGTATCTTTTTCAGTTTTTGCACCGTCATCCACTCCGAAGACAACATGGGAATGTATGTCTATCATTCTATTTCCGTCTCTCATCTACTTACCTTCCAATACTTCTTTAATATTTTCTGTAACTTCTGTTAAACTTTGTTCATTGATCTGTGTCATATATAATGTCGCTCCAGGCATTGCGTATGAAGGTAACCCCATACTTCCTGTTCCTGTTAATGCTTGTGACGCTACATTGTAATCTTTACCTGCACTAAGCTGCTCATTCGCAAGTCCCATAGCTGTCTCAATCGGCATATTTGTCTGAATTGATTCACTTAATTCTTTTATAACACTTTGGTAATTTGATAAACCTTGTTTTGAAGTTAATTTCTTAATTATCGCAGCAATAACTTTTTCTTGGTTTTTACCACGATCATTATCTCCTCCAGCAAGACCATATCTTTCACGAACAAATCCAAGAGCTTTCTCTGCATCTAAATGAACCATACCTTGTGGAAATTCAAATCTACCATGACGTGATGTAAACGCCTGATCATTATACACATCCACCCCACCAACTATATCAATTAGTTTTAGGAATGATGTGAAGTTAAGTCTAGCGTAGTAATCTATTTTAATACCATATAGATTTTCTAGCGTATGGATCGAAGAATCTACTCCATACAGACCTGCGTGTGTAAGTTTATCATATTGATTATTTCCACCATCGGCGATTTTTACATAAGAGTCACGTGGTGTTGTCGTTAATAAGATTTTTCCAGTTTTTTTGTTAACTGTCATAATAATATTAACATCTGAACGGCTGACACTAGATACTGGTCCATATGTATCTATACCACTTATATACACGTTGAATGTATCACCTGCGTTTTGTTTTGCTTTTGTACTTACAGCTTTAGTTATTTTGTATGAATATATTACTTTTGTTTTATCATTAAAGTCTGCATGTTGACTTGTGATTAAATCTTCGAATGAACTATTAAGAATCATCGCTCTGCTAGTTCCTGCGGCTAATTCTTCATAAGCTGAGATGTAGTTTTTAGATTCTGTAAGATTTAGACTTTGTTTTTCTTTATCGCGAATCTCTTTCATCAGCTTATTTATGTTTTCACCATCTGCAGATACTGGAGCTGCTACTGATGCTCCTTTTAAATCTGCAAGTTTTTCAGCTTTATCGTTTTTCATAACAACGACGCTCATAGTATACTCACTAACTGCTGCATTACTGTTTAAGTTATCGAATAAGCTGATTGCTGTTCTAAACTGCATGTAAGAAAATACTAAGACAATATTCATAACAATCAACATTATCGCATTGAATATTTTCGCTTTTTTCTTAATCACAAGGAATATTGCAAGTATTATCGCTAAGATTATTACTCCGATTATTCCGTAGTTAATACCTCTAAAATTTAGAAAGTCATACTTCAACATCGTCCAGCTAACTAGACCTCCGAGTATAATAAGTAAAATGGTCAATATTCCATTGACGATTTCAAACGCTCCTATACCCGATCCGGACCTAGAGTTTCGGCTATTTGAATTTCTGCTCATTTTTTTCCATCCTCTTTAATTTATAAAATTTACTAATACAGCTAAGGTTCAAGGTTTCTTCGCTGTTTACTAATTCTCCATCAATTTGGAAGTATTCTTGGTTTGTTTTTATTGTTAGTTTATTTGTTTTTATGTATTGTACCTTCTTTAGTTTGTTGTGTTGTTTTAAAAGTAGGCATAAATAATTGTAAATAAAGGTTGTTAAAGACATATTTTCCATGATCATAATGTGAAGTTTGCCATCTTGACCTGTGGCAGTCGGGGCAAATTTTATCCCACCACCTTCATAAGGTTGAATCATCGCATTAAGCAAATACAACCTATTGGTCATAACTTCTCCAGCATCCCATGAAATTTTCGCTTTATACTTTTTCAGCATTAAAATACCTATTACTCCTTGAAGAAGATAGATATACTTGCCTAAATATTTCTTTAACTTTGAGCCATTAGCTCTTTTTATGATGTCAGCATTAAAACCGATATCAAATCCCGAACAGAATTTTCTATCGTTAACAACACCTACATCATATTCAATAAATCTCTTCGATTCTAATAATCGACTTATCTCAATGTCTTTTTTGAACTCTATAGACCTCGCAAGATCATTACCCGAACCATATGCAAGATAGATAATCTCTTTACCATGATAATTATTTATCACTTCGTTAATAGTTCCATCGCCACCGATTACTATCAACTCGTCCCCATGAATCTCGTTCATAAGATCTTTTGCATTGGTGTTTTTAGAGGTTTTCAACACTCTGTAAGACAACTTCTTATCGTTTAAAACTCGCTCTATTTTTTTTAGTTCAATTAGACTTTTTTTACTCCTAGAATTAACAATTATTTCAATCATATTACGAACCTATATAAAAATACTTCATCCTAATAATTATACTATAAAAACTACTATTTATCAAAGATTTATCTATTTTAAATCCATGAAAACAATAGATTTTTACGCTATTTTTCAGACTAATTCTATTATTACAATTTGTCAGTAAAAACTGACTATAAAAAATTATTTTTTATATTTAGATAATCTTAATATTAAATTTCGTTTTCTACGCAAAAGGGATTTTTGGAATCGCTTATTTAACAATAGATAGAACAATTACAAAAATAAAAAAACTATTTTATCAATCTTGGTATGAAGATAATTTTAATCTTAAATAATACTCAATCGATAAAATAGTTTATAAATTTCTCAAATACTTTTACTAATTAGTAGTACTTTCTTACATGTACTCTAATCTGTCAATCTCTGGTTTTTCAGAAGTTGTTTGTGTAAAGTCTGAGTTGTCAGTGTTTTTAGGTGGTCTTCTTGCGAATAGCATAATTGCAACTATGAAGTATAGTACGTATACAGGGACTAGAAAACCTACTGTCATTAATCCAACTAAAGCCGCTGCGATTAGGAATAAGATTCCTGAAACAAATCTCGCTCTCATAGTAAATGACGCTATTAAAGCTAAAACTACTACAACAATAGCGACTACAGCGTATATTTTAACAGCTGTCGCAAGTAATGTTACGATATCCATACGTGTAGAGTCCATTAAAGACTTCATTGCCGGATCTTGTAATAAGTTATGTAGCATCTGTTCTAATTCTGGTTGTCTTAATGCTGTTTCCAATTGACCAGAAAATGCCCCAAGTGAAATTAGAACTGTCACAAGTATCATAATCACATTCGCTATCCAAGCTAAGATTTTTTCTATTTTTCTGCTAAATGGTTTCATAATATTCTCCTTTTTTAATATGTTACTATATTATATCACAAAACATCTCAAACTAGTATCATTTAGCCTTTTCTAACAAATAACATGATTGCGACAATAAAATACAATAAGTAAACTGGCATTGCAACTCCTGACGTTATTCCAACAATCGCAATAGCCAAAAATAAAAATAGCACACCCGAAAAAATTCTATGTTTAATTGTGAAAGTCGCTAATAATGCTATAAGCGCTGTTAGTAAGGTTGAAAATTTAATAAATTTTATAAGAAATTCAACCATTTTATTAATATCTATTCCTGTATAAAGAAAAAAAGTTTCTCCGGATTTAGATAACGTTAAACTAACAAATTCAGGTGTTAAAAACATCCCTTCCAGTGGTCTATCGAAAAAACCTGTGTACATTAAGACTACCGCTGAAATTAAAATTATATTCGCTATCCAAGCTAGTGTTTTTTCTATTTTTCTGCTGGTTGATTTCATGAACTTCCCCTCTTTTACACTTATTAAATAAATTATATCATAAAGAGGAGTCAATTTATTTAGATTTAGCTACTATTACAGAAAAAATCTACAGGTGACTCCATAGATATATGAATGGATTTTTATCTCCATTTTTTCCTGTTTCAAATTTATTATTATAGATACGCTGCTCAATTCCATATAAAAAACCTAAGCAGCAAAATGTGATATTTAGATCTTCTACTAATCCGCCTAGTAAGAAGACACATATCTATGCTACTTAGGTTTTATTAACATTTCACTCGTGCCCCGGAATTGGCTGTGAGCCTAGTTGATTGCACTCCAATTTGGTGAGTACGTTGTAGTTTGTCTGTAAGCTAGGTTAATTGTGTACCTAGTTCTCTGCACGTTTGTTTAATACGCGCCTTTTTATCTGTAACCTCACTTGGCTTTGTGCCAGGTTAGTTACAGAGTAGTTCAGGTGCAAGATAGGTTATGCCTCGCACCATTTTTAGATATATATGTATCTGTTTGACTGCAAGCTAGTTTAGTTACAAACTAATTTCGTTACATGTTAGTTTAGTTGCGAACTGATCTCGCTTCAACCCTGACATTTTAAACCTTTGATTACTATCTTCCACGACGTTTTGCATGTGGAGCAGTTTTTCTTACAGGTTTGTGGTTTTGTTGAGCAACAGGTCTGTGCGCTGCTGGTTTTTGAGCTACTGCTGTTGGTCTTTGAACAGCTGGTTTTTGAGCTACTGGTCTATGTGCTACTGCTGTTGGTCTTTGAACGGCTGGTTTTTTAGCTGCTGGTCTGTGTGCTACTGCAGTAGGTCTTTGAGCTGGTTTGTGTGTAGTTACTACTGTAGGGTTGTGGTTTGTCACTACTGTGTGGTTTGTAGTAGAAGAGTGACTTACAGTCCCTGAAGCAACTAGTTGTTTTTGAACTTGAGTTGTAGCTACTACGTGTGCTTGTGTTTGAGTAGTTACGTAAGTGTATGTTTGAGTGTATGGCTTACTAATTTGGCTCTCAGGCTTTTTAGTGAAGTACACTTGATATACTAATTCTTGATCATAGATCTTGTTTGCTGCGATTTGACCTTTACTTTCATTAGAAAAATCGCGTTTTGATATATTGTATTCGTTAGCTAAGTTTTGAGGAAGAGAGATTGTCGCAAATACATTCTCGTCTCCTGATAATTTTGCACTTTCTGCTAATTTTTTGTTAGTTCCTTCTTCTAGATAGTCAACTCTTACGTTGATTTTTTTGTTTGCAGCTTCTACTTTTGCATCATTTACGTTAGCAAATGAGAAAACGAATAAAGCTGGTAATGCTGCTTTTAATAGTTTTTTAAACATAGTTTCTCCTTAATATATATTTTATTGGAATTGATATCTTAATATAATTACCTATCTTTACCGGAATTAATAATATCATAAATGAATATTTACGTCAATCATTTTCCGAGGAAATTTTATTATTTTACAAAAAATATCCAGTTTAAAAACAATCCAGTAACTATGGTTTTTATCGAACTTAAAATATACTTAAAATACCGTTAAAATAGTGCTAATTATTAGCGCAAGTAGATATTATTTTTTAAGATAAACAGTCGCTATCTATCATCTTATATTATCTCTAAAATAAAATAAAAAGTATATATTTAATGTAAATATGTTAACGGAATACCACTTTATAAATAGAGGAAAGTTTATCAAACCCCACTCTAATTTTATTCTAGAACAACATAAAGAATACCAAGAAATCAGATTTCCTTCCTTATCACCTTCATTATAGTCTATAAATTACCTTATTAGAACCCATTGTTTTTTTCGAGATAAGACATCCTATCCTATATCCCTCCCTACTAAAACTTTGACAAAGTGCCTAAAAAATCACCCTCGAAATGTATCGAGAGTGATTCTTTATTTTAGACTGTTGATTAAATCTTAGTCTTCTTTTTTACGTTTTCTGATTGCTGCTGCAATTCCTGCAAGTAATACACCGAATCCTGCTGCCGCTGTGTTAGATGTTTCACTACCTGTGTTAGCTAAACGTTTAACTTGTGCTTTAGGAGTAGCTGGAGTTACTTTTCTGAAGATGTGACGTACATTTCCGTTTGCATCAACATATGTTCTAACTAATTCATATCCTGGGATTGATCCTGGATCTTTAGTTCCTTTTTCTGATGGTTTGATTGGATTTCCATTTTCGTCTACCCATGAAGTGGTTTTTTCTACCATTGGCGTTGGTGTTGGCGGTGTTACTTTTTCGTATACATGTTCAACATCACCATTTGGTAGTTTCTTAGTTTCTACGAATCTATATCCTGGAATGTCTTTCTTAGGTGTTACCCCTTCTTCACTTGGTACATTTGGAATTACATTTCCATCTTTATCTTTGAAGAATGTTTTAACTTTTTCGTAAACATGTTCTGTATCTCCGTTTGGAAGTTTCTTAGTTTCTACGAAACGATATTCTGGGATATCTTTCTTATCTACTGAACCACTTTCTTTTGGTTTGATGTCATTTCCATCTTTATCTTTAAAGAATGTTGTTACTTTTTCGTATACGTGTTCTACATCTCCGTTTGGAAGTTTCTTAGTTTCTACGAAACGATATTCTGGAATATCTTTCTTATCTACTGAACCACTTTCTTTTGGTTTGATTTCATTTCCATCTTTGTCTTTGAAGTATGTTGTTACTTTTTCGTATACGTGTTCTGTATCTCCGTTTGGAAGTGGATTAGATTTCACGTATCTGTATCCCGGGATATCTTTCTTAGGCTGTTTTCCTTCTTCTGTTGGATAATTTGGAATTACGTTTCCATCTTTATCTTTGAAGAATGTTTTAACTTTTTCATAGACGTGCTCTGTATCTCCATTTGGAAGTTTCTTAGTTTCTACGAATCTATATCCTGGGATATCTTTCTTAGGTTGTTCTCCTTTTTCTGTTGGAACTCCCTTGATTTCATTTCCATCTTTATCTTTATGGAATGTTCTTACTTGCTCATAGATGTGACGAGTATTTCCATGCTCATCAGTGATTGTTTCTTTATATCTGTATCCTGGAATATCTACCTTAGGTTGTTCTCCATCTTTACTTGGGTATCCTGGGATTTCTTTTCCATTTTCATCTACAAAGTCTGTACCTGGACGAACTGTTGGAGTGTATTTAGCAGAAATATCTTTTCCTGCTTTATCTTTTCTTACAACAGTTACACCTTCTCCTGTTCCTACGTAATCTTTTTCTGGAGTGAATGTTACTTTACCATCTTTATCGATAGTATAAGTTCCTTCTCCTTCAATTACTTTCGTAGTTGATCCATCAGCAAATGTTGGTGGTACATTTAAATCAACATCTCCTGTGAATTCTGGAGTTCCAGATTGAGGAGTATTCTTAGGTCCTTCTGTAGTTTTGTCTACAGTCGCTGTTACTGGTGTTACTGTTGGAGTGTATTTAGCCGTTACTTCTGTTCCGTTCTTATCTACACGTTGTACAGTTACTCCTGTAGCTGTTCCTAGGAATTCTGGTTCTGGTTTAAATGTTACTTCTCCAGTCTTAGGATCAATTGTGTATGTTCCTTCTCCTTCAACTGTTACAGAATCAACTGGATCTCCTGTCTTAGGATCAACTAGTTTAGCTGGAACATCCTTATCAATTTCAACAGTTTCTTCTTTACCATTGATTTTCGCTGAACCACCTTCGAACTCTGGAGTTCCTGTTTGTGGTTGACCTTTTGGTCCTACTGATGTCTTATCTTCTCCAGTTGGCGTTACTGGCACTACTGTTGGAGTATACTTAGCTGTTACTGGCGTTCCATTCTTGTCTACACGTTGAACTTCTACACCTTCTCCTGTTCCAGTAAATTGTGGTTCTGGTTGGAATTTAACTTTACCATCTTCGATTGTGTATGTTCCTTCTCCAGGAATTACTACTGGTTCATCAGTTGGTTCTCCTGTTTCTGGATCAATCAGTTTAGGAGCTTTTGCTTCATCAATCTCAACAGTTTTTTCTTCACCATTTACAGTTACTGTTCCACCTTTGAATTCTGGTAATCCTGTTTGTGGTTTACCTTGAATATCTTTAGATTTAGCTGGTGTTGCTGTTGGTGTTACACCTTTAACTTTAGGTGTATATTTCGCTTGAACTGTTGTTCCGTTCGTATCTTGACGTTGAACAGTTACGCCAGTTGCTTGACCAGTGAAGTCTTTATTTGGAGTGAATGTTACATTACCATCTTTGTCGATAGTATAAGTTCCTTCTCCTTCAACTACAACTTCATCAGTTTGTTTTCCTGTTGTTGGATCGATTAATTTGGCAGGTACTGTTAAATCAATCGGAACTTCTTTATCTCCACCTTTAAATACTGGAGTACCTGTTTGAGGTACACCTTGTACATCTTCTGATGTTACGTCTTCTCCTGTTGGTTTAACTGGAGTTACCGTTGGAGTGTATTTAGCTTTTACAGGTGTTCCGTTTGTATCTTCACGTTGAACTTCTACTCCTGTAGCTGTTCCTATAAATTGTGGTTCTGGTTGGAATTTAACTTTTCCATCTTCGATTGTGTATGTTCCTTCTCCTGGCACTACAACTTTATCAGTTGGTTCTCCTGTTGTTGGATCAATTAGTTTTGGAGCTTTTGTTTCGTCAATCGGAACAACTTTGTCTTCACCGTTAACCGTTACTTTTCCACCTTTGAATTCTGGTAATCCTGTTTGTGCTTTACCTTGAACATCTGTTGTTTTAGCTGGTGTTGCTGTTGGTTTAACTGGTTTGATGTTAGGTGTGTAAGTAGTTCTTACTGGAGTTCCATTCATATCTGCTGCTTGGATAGTTACCGGTGGAACTTTTCCTACGTATGTTTTATCTTCTGGTGTGTATACTGCAACTGGATCTTTACCAGGTTCTTTTACAAGAGTATACTTACCGATTACTTTATTTGGATCTTTTGGATCTTTTACAACTACTTCATCAGTTGGTTTTCCATTTTCACCTACTAATGTAACTGAACCTGGATTAATCGGTACTGGATCTGATTTAATTGGGTTTCCAACAGGATCTTCTAAATCTGCAGTTCCACCTTTGAATGTAATAGGTTGTTTTTGAGTTGCACCTTGTACATCAGTTGATTCAGCTGGCTTAGCTGTTGGTTTAACCCCTACGATTACTGGAGTATAATCAGCTGTTGCCGGTGTATTATTTTTATCTACACGTTGAACTGTTACTGGTTGTACCGGTCCTACATAACTTTTATCTTTTGGTGTGAATTTCACTACTCCTGTAGTTGGATCTAAAGTATACTTACCAATTACATTTCCTTCTGGATCTTTCGCTGGAAGTTCATTTGAAGGAACAGGTTGCTTCGTTTCTGGATCTAGTAATGTTGCTGGTTTATCGTAATCGATTGGCACTGCTTCATTTCCTGGTTTGAAGTAAGGTTTACCATTTTGTTCTTGACCTTGCACTCCTGTAGTAATGTTATCAAATCCTTCTGGTACTACTGGTTTAACAATCGGTGTGTATTTCGCTGTAGCTGGTGTTCCGTTTGTATCAACACGTTTTACAGTTACTCCTTTAGCTACACCTGTGAATTGTTTTTCTGGTTGGAAGTGAACTGTTCCATCTGAATCTACTGTGTATGTACCTTCTCCTGGTACTACTTTTTCAGTTGTACCATCTTCGAACGTCGCAGGTACTTTATCGTCGATTGGGAATTCAGGATCCCCTTCAGTAAATTTCACTTTACTTTGTTGAGGTAATCCTTGAAGGTTTGTAGTAGTTTTATCTTGTCCTTCTGGTACTACTGGAGTAACAGTTGGAGTATAAGTTGTTTCTACTTTTGTTCCATTTTTATCTGCAGCTGTCACTTTCGCTGGGTCTGGTGTTCCAGTGAAGTCTTTATTTGGTTGGAATGTGATTACTCCAGTTTCTGGATCTAGAGTATATGTACCTACTTCTTTTCCATCTTTAAGAGCTGGCATTGTTGTTACTTCATTACCATTTGGATCTACTAGTTTGATTGTTGACTTATCGATCGGTGCTGATTCGTCACCTTCTTTGAACATTTTAGTTGCATCTTGAGTTTGTGGTTTACCTTGTTTTCCAGAAGTTTCTTTTGGTTCTGCAGTTGGTTCTACTTCTTCCACTTCTGGAGTGTAGTCTCCACTAGATGTAACTTCAACTTTATTTCCTTCTGAGTCAGTCGCTGTTACCGAAACTTTAACCTCTACTCCTTGACCTTTACCTTTGAATGTTGGTTCTGGTGTGAATGTTACTACACCTGTAGCTGGATCAATTCCATAAGTACCTTCTCCTGGCACTACAACTTTACCTTCTTCATTAGCACCTTCTAATGAGTACTTCGCTGTCGTCCAGTCTACATTTGTTCCATCCGGAGTATTAGTTCCTGTATTTAATTCTGAGAAACGATCTTTTCCTGATTTAGAATTTTGAGGTTGTCCTTGTTTTCCTTTAGTTTCATCATTTGATGGTTTAATACCATATACAGTTGGTGTGTAAGTAGTTGAAGACTCTAATACTACTGGTTGACCATCGTCTCCTGTTAACGTTACATTAGCTGAAACTGTTAGAGGTTTAGCAGTACCGATAAATCCTGGAGCTGGTGTGAAGTTCACTTTACCTGTGTTTTCATCAATTTCATAAGTACCTTCACTTGTAGTTACAGAACTTACTTTTTTACCTGATTCTGGATCAACTAGTTTGTAGTCAGATACTTCTGCATTATTTGGTAATCCTGTCTTGAATCCTTTTTCCATTGAGTCAGTTTGTTCTTGTCCTTCTGCTCCAGAAGATTTTTCAGGTTTAGAAACTACGATGTAGTAAGTTGTTTCTGCAACTGCATCTTCTGTTACTTCACCAGAGTCTGTTCCTCCTACTGTTGGAGTAGTTACAACACCGTTTGAATCAACAGCTCTTACTGTTACTTTGTAACTTCCATACTCACCTAGAGTATATGCTGCGATTTCTGGGTTTGCTAAGTTCTTCTCAGCTGCTGTTTTTAATGCTTCACGAGCTGTTTCTACAGCTTTTTCAGCTGCAAGAGCTTCATCACGAGTTTCTTTTACTTTTGCTTCTACACCAGGTAAGGCTGCTACCGCTTTGTCTAATTCTGCTTGCAATTCTGCTTGGTATTTTTTAGATGCTTCTAATTTTTTCTGAGCTAAATCTTGTGCTGTAGGTGAAATTGTACGAAGGTTTAAATCATCTACTGCTTTTTGTGCGTCTTCTACTATTCTGTTTTGACGGTCAACTAGCTCTTGAATTTTCGCTAATTCATTATTTGCTCCTCGAGCGTTCGCAATTGCTTCTGCTGCTGCTTTTGTTTTTTCTGCAGCAGTACGTTGCGCTTGAATAAATGCTTTTTCTTCCGCTTCTGCTAAATTAAATTCTTTTTTAGCTCCACTTGGTGAAGTAACCGTTAATTTAGTTTTAATTGTTTCAGATTGTGCATCGTCTGACTCATCATCGATTTTATCTGTGAATGCTACGTTTGCTTTAGGTGATTTCAATAAGTCTACAGAGTTTCCTTGTGTATCTGCATAACTTGTTGATGTTCCCGCTGGTTTATCGTTTTGGATAGACGCTACATCTGTACTTGATGCTTCACGATATGCTACATATCCTTTGAATCCAGAATCTGTAGAAATCTTCCATCCTGCATTTGATTTTTCTGCGGTTACAGTTGAACCGTCAGAAGCAGTCCATTTATTTGTTGCTGAATCATAAGTTACAGTTACAGTAACTCCTTTTGTATCAGCTGTTTGTGCTTTTGGCAATGTAGTAACTGTACGAGTTACATCTCCTACTGCTGTTACTTCACCATTCTTACGAATTTCTGCAACTTTTTCTGTTAAAGTAGCTGCATTTGAAGTTGCATTCCATGTACGAGTGAATTCGTAAACGATGTAATCCACACTACCATCTGCTTTTGCATCTGTATAAACACGACGTTCTGTTAATGTTGTAGTTCCATCTCCATTATCTTTTAGTACATATGCATCTTCATTTGCAAGAGCATATTTACCAGTTGCACTGTTGAATGTCGCTGTATATTCTTTATTATTTACATCTTTAACTTTTACTACTTCACGTTGTATATCAGCACGAACTTTATCTGTAGTCGCTTTTGCTGCAATGCTATCTACTCCAACGTATTGTGTAGAATCAGATGTTACAGGAAGATTGAATTTCGAAGATGTTGTAGTTGATGCGTCTCCTAATTGATCCCCTTCTTTAACCGCAGTGTTTGTAGTTCCTGCAGCTACCGTCCATTTACCATCTTTAACTACTAAGTTCGTAACTGTTCCATCTGGCATTGTAACTTCTAGTTTGTTCGCACCATTAGATACTGTTAAAGGAACTTTTGTAGCATAAGCTTCCACGTTAGATACTGTAACTTTCGGAGCTACTGCAACCGTAATATTTTCATGAGCTTCTTGACCATACATATTCCAATCCTGATTTTTCGCATTGGTTGTATTATTATAGTCTTTGGCGTAAACATTTGCTGTATAAATTCCAGCTTCTGACGCTGTTCCTGTAATATCTCCAGTTTTTGGATTATAATTTAATCCTGGTACAACATCCTTTATAGAAGTTTCACTTCCCGTAAAATTACCATTTAAGGCTGTGTGGGCTGTGACAGTTTGTGGTCCGTTCTGGGTATTTACTTTAGATCCATCAACTGCAGTAAAGGTTGCTCCATTCGTGCCTCCAGGAGCCGTTTTTGAACCGGCAACAACTTTTTCTCCATTACTTCTGTATACATAATCAGCTCTTTCATCACGACTCATTCCATCGTTATCAACATATTTAATATTATGGTTCACTTCATCTCCGATTGTGACCATTGTAGATTTACCTTTAATTAATGGAGCTGTTGAGTCTTGCCATCCAATCCATCCAGCTGTTAAGTCTCTGAAAGTAACTTGTTGAGTAGCTCCATCTTTCTCTACAGTTACAATATAACGCATATCGTAAACACCATTTTGAATGTTAGCTGCTACGTATCCTTCTACAGTATCTGTTTTTTCATTATATCCTGTACCAGGAACTAAGTTACTTAGTTGGATATCTTTAATTTTATATCCCGCAGCTTCTGCTTCTGGTGATAAACTGAAACGTTTTTTAGCATCAGTGATATATACATAGTGGTTTCCTTGCTCATAAGTGTATCCGTAGATTTCTGTAGCTAAGTATTCGTATGCTCCACCTGCACCCCATATTGAATTCCTATTAGTTTTTCCTGTAGCACGAATTTTACCTTTCCATAATTCTGCTTCACGCCCAAGTTTTTGCGCTTCTGTTTTAGATAATGGAATATCTGTACGTCCACTTGTCCCAGCTTTACCACTATTTGCTGCTGGCACATCTGTATTATCTGATTGATAACCATGAACATAGATTTTATAATTGTTATTTCCATCTAGAACTTTATAAGATTTACCTGTTGCAGTAGCGAATTCTCCATTTTCTTTTCTTAGTGCTGTAGAAGCAGCTGTGTATCCTTCGTTAGCTGAAAGAGCTACTCCGTATTTACCATCACGACGAACTCCAGCATTTTCTAATTCTGCGTATACTGCTTTAATAGAGTTGCTTAATTCCTCTAAGCTTCTAGCAATTTGTTCTTTTGTAGTTTCATCATTACCAAGTAATTCATTAGCTACTTTAATAACTTCTTCATTTTTAACCACTGCTTTTTCTACAGCTGGTTTTGCTTCGATTTTAACTTCATTTTTACGAATGGCTTCGTTAGCAAGTACGTTTGTTACTTCTGCTTCTGAAGTTACTTGAGTTAATTCTTTTTTAGCTGCTTTAACTTCAGTTGATTGTTTCGCTTCTGATTTTTCTTTTTCTTCAGCTTTTTTAGCTTCCTCTTTAGCTGCTGTTCCAGTTGCTTCTGATTCTACTACTACTGAAGTTAGTACATTAAGTGTTGTTACTTTTGCATTAACTTCATCTTGAGTTGCATCAGCTTTTGCGAATACTGCTTTTGCTTTCGCTAATTCTTCACGAGCTGTTTTTAATGCAACTTCATCAGCATTTTTAGCTGCTGCTAATTTTTGCTCTAAGTTGTCGATGCTTGCTTTAAGAGCTGTTTTATCAGCTGCTTTTGTTTCAGCTTTAGGTGCTTCTGTTTGCACTTCTGCTTTAGGCGCTTCTGCTCCTACTTTTGATGCTACTGCTGCTGCAACACTTTCTTTAGTGTTTTCTACAGCTGGTTTTGCTTCTGCTTTAGGTGCTTCTACCGCTTTCTCCCCTGCGTTAGTTGCGTTATCAGTTGTTGTATTGTTAGCTACTTCTTCACTCGCTTGAGCTACTGCCCCTGCACCTAAGAAGACACTCGCACCGATAACTACTGACGCTGTACCAACTTTGAATTTTTTAATTGAATAAGATTCAACTTTTGTACCCTCTTTAGTAGTTTTTAAGTACTTATTGTTTTTTCCTACCATTAATCTGCCTCCATTTTTTATATTTATAATAATAACTTTTATAAATAAACTTATTTTTTCGTAAAGTCTACCTATTATATAATTATACAAAATATATTCTAGCAGAATTTCATTGAAAAGTCTAACACTTTTCTTTGTAATTTAACAATAATTATCAACTTTTAAAAGGTTATCAAAAATATCATTTTTTAGGACAGTATTTTTCTTAATTTTATAATTTAATTGTATTCTTTAAATGTAATTTTTCATTTACTTAACTTTTGTAAGTTAATTTTCATGGTTTACATATCCATTATCTTGTCTTCCTTCTAATTTTAAAATCAATCGAATTTTACAAAGAACCACATCTACTAGAATAGCGATCATTATCGATTAAAAAACACAAAAAATCGAGGATGAGATTTCTCTCATTCCTCGATTCATGAATAGTCGTAAAGCTATTCTACTTTAATCCTATTTATCTTTTTTTTGACGTCTTCTAACTGCTACTGCGATTCCTGCAAGTAATGCACCGAATCCAGCCGCTGCTGAGTTAGTTGTTTCGCTACCTGTGTTTGCTAGACGTTTGAATTGAGATTTAACTACGTCTACTGGACTTCTTTCTCCTTCTGGTTTAGCTGGAGAATTTGGATCCATTGGTTTTTCTGGTGCACTTGGTGTTCCTGAAGTTCCTGGGTTTTCACCTGGATTTCCTGGAGTTTGACCTGGTGTTCCTGGTTTTTCAGAACCTTTAGGTTTGAACACGTGTAGTACATTTCCAGTTTCTGGATCTTTAATTGTTTTAACTAGTTCATATCCTGATACTAATCCTGCAGGGTTATCACCTTTAGCAAGTGGTCTAACTGGTTTACCATTTACATCTACCCATACTGTTACTATTTGTTTAGTAGCTGGTTTGAAGATGTGTGTTACTTTTCCAGTTTCTGGATCTTTAACAGTTCCTACTAATTCATAGTTAGGTACTTTTCCTGGTACTTTTGATCCTTCTTCTTTCGGACGGATTACATTTCCTTCTGTATCAACCCACTCAGTTACTTTGTTGATAACTGGTGTAGGAGTAAATATGTGGATTATATCACCAGTTTCTGGGTTTGTAACTGTTCTTACCAGTTTGTAGTTAGGTACACTTCCAGCTTCTTCTTTTCCTGGTGCAATTGGTTTTAATGGTTTACCATTTACATCTACCCATACTGTAGAAGGTTTGTCAGGTGTTGTTGGTTTGAAGATGTGTGTTACTTTTCCTGTTTCTGGGTTTGTAACTGTT
>ERZ773006.252-NODE-252-length-28290-cov-19.7612_pt1 | contig 28290 bp, 24 predicted proteins | sample MGYA00580843_ERZ773006 | MGnify/ENA primary metagenome ERZ773006 (study PRJEB29015, sample SAMEA2738011) | human oral metagenome | biome: human oral; feature: human-associated habitat; material: dental | place: China | collected 2052 ...
CAATCTTGGTCGCAGCTTGAGCGAGGAAGTGTTCGTCGTGAGAGACGAAAAGGACAGTTTGCTGGCTATGGCTGATAAAGTTTTCCAGCCAAGTCAGAGTTTCGAGATCAAGGTCATTAGAGGGCTCGTCAAGAAAGAGAATGTCCCAATCACTGGCTAGTTTCTTGATAAGCTGAACTTTAAGCTTTTCTCCTCCAGATAGGCTAGAGAGCTGCTGCTGACTGGCAAAACGCTGGCTGTCAAAGTTGAGCTCCCCAGCATAGCGATAGAGCTTGGCATAGTCTAGCTCGGTCTCAAAATCAGCAAAGAAGTAGTCATTGAGTGTCAGTTGGGCATCCTCTGAAGGAAGCTGCTGGGGCAGGTAAACCGCAGCAGTATAGGACTTATCAATCTGTCCGCTGTAGCTGACATAGGAACTGACCAGTCGCTCGTCTAGCAGGAGCTTGAGCAGGGTGGACTTGCCATTGCCCTCCTCACCGATAATAGCGACCTTGTCTCCTTGATTGACAGTCAGTGACAAATCTTTGACTAACTCTTTCAGGTCTTTTAGGTGGGTAATAGTTAGATTTCTTATTTGAAGCATAGATATCTCCTTCGTTTTATTCATACAAAAAACAGCCCTGCTTTATTTAGCAGAGCTGTTGAAATTGCACAAATCAGACACAGGAGTGTTCAAGTAGGTTGTTCATCTATAGACTTCCAGCTTATAATGTCAGAGAAGTGACAGGATTGATCTAAAGACAAGCAATTAGAAGCTAGAAAGCACAAAAAACGAACATCCCGCGGATATGCAGAAACATGACAAAATCTACTAAATAAAGTTTCCTTTAAAAAATAGACTTAATTTTTCATGTCTCCGTGTACCTCCGAAATAGTTCTGTCTTAAGTCTAGCAGAAGATAGTAGATTCGTCAAGCGCTTTCAAAAAAATAAAAATTTTTAAAAAATTTTTGGAGCAAATTTTTATAAACCCTCTGAGAATATTGATTTCAAGGCTTTTCAGCTGATTTTGATATATAATTTTTTAATTATATAAAAATTTGACATATACTAGAAAATTATATATAATCGTCTTGTATATAAAAATTATATATATATAAAATGATTATACAAATAGGCCTAAAATTTGTAAAAGATAAGAAGTGCTGGAATGGGAAAGATTCCAGTCGTCATTTTAAATTGTATCTAAGGAGTAAGAAACCATGCCAAAAATTTTATTTTTCTGGCTTTTGACAGTCTTAAGCTTAGGACTAGTAAAAACGCCTCAAGCTAAGACGATGGAGCAATCCTTGAAGTCTTACACGGCGGCCATTGAGATTGCCCAAAAAATTCAGGATCATGTCAAGAAAGATGAAGCGACGATGGTGGCTGTAGAAGCAGCGACCTTTGACTAGATGATGCAAATCATTGATTAAGAAAGGAGAAAGCTATGTTAAGAATTTTTATCCGAATGGTATACAGAAGTATCGCCTATGCGATTGTTGAAGCTAAATAGAAAGGTAATATCATGAAAAAATCATTTATTCTAACTCTTCTAACGATTATAACTCTAGGACTCTTCAGGCCAGTTACCGCCTTGGCTGACTCGCAGAAGCTGCCGTCTGGTACGGACCGTGACAAAATCGGTCAGAAAATCCAAGACTTTGTCAAGGAACATGAAAAGACAACGGCAGGTATGGAGACGGCGGTCTTTGATAAGGATGGCACCATCTACAAAGGAAACTTTGGCTATATGAACAAGGATAAAGGCCTCAAGGCCGATGATAGCAGCGTCTTTGACTGGGGTTCTGTTGGGAAACTAACAGTCTGGGTCTCTGTCATGCAGCTATACGAAGAGGGCAAAATCGATCTGAAGGAAGATATTCGTACCTATCTGCCAGAGGGATTTTTCAAGACTCTCCGATATGATAAGCCTATCACTATGCTAGATCTGATGAACCATCAGGCGGGATTTGGCGAGTCGACTCATGCTTATAAGGAGGATATTGGACTGACAATCGGTGAAATCGTAGCTACTAACCAGCCAGAACAGACTTATGAACCTGGAACCATAACGAGCTATTCAAACTTCACTGCGGGGCTAGCTGGCTACATCGTAGAGCGAGTTTCTGGTCAAGATTTATCTGCTTATATTCATGAGCATATCTTTCAGCCTCTTGGGATGAATGATACAGCTATGTCTTCAGATTTGAAGGATAATCTCAAGGTTTATAAGAAGCGGATGGAGGCCTTGTCCTATCAAGCAGACGGTCAGACCTCGATGGGAAATGTCTACTTTCAGGTCGGTCTCTATCCAGCTGGAAATACAGTCAGTACGATGGGAGATTTCCAGAAGTTCGCCCAAGCGCTTTTGAAGAGAGACAAACTTTTCAAAAAATCGGAAACTTGGGAGACGCTTTTCACTGCTAGCTCTACCTATCCAGGAACAGATATGCCGCTCAATATGCACGGCTTTTGGACTCAGGAATATGGTACGACGGTTGTCGGTCATGGTGGTAATTCCATAGGTTATTCATCTTATCTACTTATGGATTTGAAAAATGGCATTGGTATGACCGTTATGACCAATCAAGAGCACGAGTCCGTTTATAACTTTGAGATGCCTGCCTTGGTCTTTGGACCTAAGAAAAAGACGAGTCAAGAGACCTTTGATGCATTTCAATCTGGCTATTACAGGCCAGCACGTCATTTTGCGACAGGACCTCTCTCCGTTACCAGAAGTTTGCTTTATACAAATTTTGTCAAGAAATCTGCGGACAACCAGCTTTTGACTCAGAACTATGCGGTTGTCAGCAATCAAGCTGGAACGGAAAAAGTAACAGCAGCTTATGGTGACAGCGTTAAGGTAAAGGATTCGGATGTGATGAGAGATTGGATCATCCTGATTTTAGCAGCGATTGGAATTGTCTTTAGTTTTATTGTCTTCTTGGTGCGGGGTGGACTTGATCTCTTCCGCCTGGTCTTCAAAAAAGATCCGTCCAAAACACCGAAACATCTTCGCATCTGGACTTATGTGACTTCCATAGCAGGAGTGGCTGTGGCTGTCAACTTCGCTCTCTTCTTTAGTGCTCTGGCTGTCAGCGATCTAAGCTTTCTGGCTAGCTGGCGTTTCATGACATTTGCCGGTCTAGGGTTAATCTTGGCAATTTGTGCGGTTTATCCACTTCTGGCTAAGGTTGGAAAAGGCATCGGAAAAGGTCGCCTCTTCCTGACGGTCATGACTAGCCTATCTGCGCTGGCCATCGTTGCCAATATCCTCTATTGGTCGCTCTACCAGTGGTGGGCATTTTGATTATTTTCCCGCTTTCTTTTTGGGAATGGACTGACTCATGAGGTAAACCGTTTGATTAATTCTTTTTACAATCTTAAGGTTAGTGATTTTTCAACAGGAACTGAAGTACAATAGCTGTCTTTTATGCAGAGCGCGGCTAAACGAGGCAAAAAATTAAAGACCTTATCAGACTACAAAAAGCAAGCAGATAAAATCAAACCATTTAAAGGAGAAAATCCTATGACCAATGAAACAAGAATAGAACCACAACCAAAACTAGTCTGGCCGTTCCTAGCCTGGAACTTCGGCTGGACTTGGGGATTTATGTTGCTAGCTATCATTCTCAAAAATCTCTGGCCAGAAAATCCACCTATACTCTATCTGGCTCTGGAAGGCCTCCTAACGAGTCTCAGTATGTTCGGACCGGTGATAGCAAGCCTAATAGTGCTGAAAATAAAAGGCTTCAAAGCCATTTGTTCCTTTATCTTCTCAAGCAAGAAAGGGACTTGGCTCTATCTCCTACTCTTCAGTGGAAGTCTGGTAGTGACTTTTGCATTAGCTTCCGGAGGCAAGCTAGTAGACGGAGCTCTGCTTTCATTTATTGCTTCCTTTATCTACCTTATGACCTTGGCTAGTGGCATGGAAGAGCCTGGCTGGCGAGGCTTTCTGCAGCCGGCTTTGGAAAAGAAGTTCTCTATGTTTATCGCCTCCTCGATAACTGGACTAGCTTGGGCTTGCTGGCATATTCCTCTCTGGTTTTATGACCGCTTTTATGATCGAAGTCAGAATCCCTTTCTAGTCTATATCATTGTAACTATAGTCCAGTCCATCTGGTTTGCTGCACTGCATAAGAAGACGAAATCTGTCCTTGCCTGTATGATTTTCCATGCCCTACTAGATATTCTGATAGCAACGTTTGTCGGCATCAACCTAGCTGATAAGTTTGATTTCTCTCAGGTTAACTCCCTCATTTACCTTGGCGGCATGGGCATTCTGACCCTTTACAGTATTTATCTCTGGTATCGGGCGGATAAGGAAGAGAAAAACGCATGATAAAAAAATAAGAATAGCCTGATTCTAAAATTGAAAGGAGACTGCACCAATTATCTGAACTTAGCTCATGTGAATCTTTGAGTTGAACAGAAAGGAAATGCTATGAAAAAATCTATTCTAATCATTCTTTTAACCATTTTGACGCTAGGAATCTTCCGACCGAGCGCTGTTTTAGCTGACTCGCAGAAGCTCCCTTCTGGCACGGAGCGCAGCCAAATCGGTCAGAAAATCGAAAGTTTTGTCAAGGAACATGAAAAGACAACTGTCGGAATGACGACCGCTGTCTTTGATAAAAACGGAACAATCTACAAGGGAAATTTTGGCTATGTGGATAAGGAAAACAAAGTCAAAGTTGACGATGACAGTGTTTTTGAATGGGCTTCAATCACTAAACTGACGGTCTGGGTCTCTGTCATGCAGCTCTGGGAAGAGGGCAAAATCAACCTGGAAGCAGACATCAAAACTTATCTGCCAGAAGGCTTTCTCCGCAATCTTCGCTATGATAAGCCTATCACCATGCTGAATCTGATGAATCACCAAGCGGGTTTTGATGAAATGCCACTCTACAAAAAGGGAGACAAGAGCGACTTGGAAGAGCAGTTCCGTGATTACCAGCCTATTCAGTCCTTTGAGCCGGGTACGACGACATCATACTCTAACTTCAGCACGGCTTTGGCCTCTTATATCGTGGAGCGGATATCTGGGCAGAAGTATGCAGACTATGTCCATGAGCATGTTTTTGAGCCACTGGGCATGGATCGGACTGCTATCTTGCCTGACTTATCGGACAACGCTTATGTACAGGAAAAGCGCAAGGAGGACAAGGGCTATGATGACCAAGGTAAGCTCTTGGGTGATACACCATTTAAGCTCTGGATGTACCCAGTCGGAGGGGCTGTGGGGACTCTAGGAGACCTGCAGAAATTCGCCCAGGCCTTGCTGGAACGTAAGACGCTCTTTCATCGTCCAGAAACTTGGACCGAGCTTTACTCAACAACCTCTACCCACCCTGGTACGGATATTGTTCGTAATGCTCATGGCTTTTGGGCCAGTCACTACGGTGTTACCTTGCTGGGACACAGTGGTAATGCTGATGGCTTTTCTAGCTATCTTTACTTGGATCTGAAAAATGGCATCGGCCAAGTCATCTTAACCAATCAACTGTATGAACAAGTTTACAATGTTCAAATGCCGGAGCTGATATTTGGCAAGATGCAGACTGTCAGCGAAGCTACTAAAAAGCAATTCAAGCCTGGCTCTTACCACTATCTGAGAAGCTATAATAATGGTCCGCTGTCCTTCATGCTCATGATGCCCGGGGCTATCCAAAAGATTAACAAAGTCTCAGATCAGCCGGATCTGCTGAGCACTTTCTGGACTATTGACCGAAGCCAAGGTGCTGACCGCCTCGAATTTGGTGTCCTTAATGCAGAAAGGATTTCCGATTCAGTTCTCTTTAGGCATTATCTAGTCGTATTTCTCGGAGGTTTGGCGCTCGTGTTTGCTTTGGGAAATGTCTTGATTAGTGCTTTGATTGGCGGTTTCCGTCTTATCCTGCGTAAAGCAAAAAGTTCGGCTCCTCGCTCTTGGAAAGTCTGGAATTTCCTGACTTCTCTAGGAATGCTGCTGTTTGCTGGCAATCTCATTCTGCTTTTACTGGCTGCCATGAATCAGGATTACTCAATTGTTCAATCTTGGCGCTATATGGTCTTTGCAGGACTAGGCCTACTTTTAGCAGGATGTGCGGTTTATCCGCTCTTTAGCAAGGCTCGAAAGGGACTCGGAAAAGGTCGCCTCTTCCTGACGGTTTTGGCTAGCCTATCTGCGTTGGCTATTGTCGCGAATATTCTCTACTGGTCACTCTATCAGTTTTGGGTGATGTAATAAGTTGCCTGCCTTCTTGAAGGGAGGTAGGCTTTGTCTAGGTGATTTTGTAAGGAGAATCGCATGAAAAAAACGTTTATTTTCACACTTCTAACTATTTTAACATTGGGACTTTTTCGCCCAGCCACTGTGTTAGCTGAAGAGCAGAAGTTGCCGTCTGGTACGGAACGAGACAAAATTGGTCAAAAAATCCAAGACTATGTCAAAGAGCACGAAAAGACAACAGCCGGCATGACGACAGCGGTATTTGACAAAGACGGCACTATCTATCAAGGCAACTTTGGATATATGGATAAGGAAAAAGGCATCAAAGCCGATGATGATAGCGTCTTTGAATGGGGCTCCGTGACTAAGCTGACCGTCTGGATCTCTGTCATGCAGCTCTGGGAGCAAGGTAAGATTAACCTAGAAGAAGATATTCGCACCTATCTGCCAGAAGGCTTTCTCAGAAATCTCCGCTACGACAAGCCCATCACTATGTTGAATCTGATGAACCATCAGTCTGGCTTTGACGAAGCCCCTCTCTATATGCAAGGGGACAAGAGTTTAGAGGACTTGCTGCTCAAATATCAGCCGATTCAGTCCTTTGAGCCAGGTACAACGACAGCTTATTCCAACTACAGTACTGGATTGGCTGCCTATATTGTGGAGCGAATTTCGAGGCAATCCTTTGTTGATTATGCTCATAAGCATATCTTCCAGCCTCTTGGAATGGAGAGAACAGCCATAGCTCAAGACTTGTCCGACAATGCTTATGTTCAAGCCAAGCGCAAGGAAGTAAAAGGATATGCGGCAGATGGCAGCCTGTTAGGCGATGCTCTTTATGAAGTTGGCCTGTATCCAGTCGGTAGGGCAACAGGAACATTGAGTGATTTACAAAAATTTGCTCAGGCCCTGCTAAGTCGCAAAACTCTTTTTTCTAGGTTGGAGACTTGGGAAAAGCTATATACCGGCACGTCCTATTATCCTGGTACAGACATCATTCGTAATGCTCATGGCTTCTGGGCTAATGAATTTGGAGTTACATTGCTAGGACACGGCGGTAATACAAATGGTTTTTCCAGCTTTCTTCTGCTGGATCTGAAGAATGGTATCGGGCAGGTAATCATGACCAATCAAGGCTTGGAAGAAATTTATAATGATGGCATGCCAGAATTGATTTTCGGAAAACGTCCGACAGCCAGTGCAGAAACTCAGAAAAAGTTCGAACCAGGCTATTATCAAATTCTTCGGAATTTTAACCAAGGTCCGCTCTCTTTGTACCAGCTCTTTCCAGGTAATATGCTTCATATGAAGAAGCCGTCCTCGGAGCGAATGGATCATTTCTTTTGGACTATTTATAAAAGTGGAAATGGCAAAACGAGAATTGCTACTCCAGTCAGTGATTTTGAGAGACTCCCTGACTGGGAAATCTGGACTAAGTTTGGGTTGATTGCTTTGGCTGCTCTTAGTCTTGTTTATGCTTTGGTCAACCTACTTGTGCGGCTTGCGCTGGCCCTTTATCGACTGGCCTTTGGCAAGGTGAAAAGCAAGCAAAATCGAGCTTGGAAATGGTGGCACATTTTAACAACTGCAGGAGTAGTGACCGTAGCTTGCAATTTACTGTTGCTCCTGCTTAGCTCCAACGCTACGGATCTCAGTATCATCTCTCAGTGGCGTTATATGGTCTTTGCAGGACTGGGCCTATTCTTAGCAGGATGTGCGGTTTATCCGCTCTTTAGCAAGGCTCAAAAGGGTCTCAGAAAAGGCCGCCTCTTATTGACGGTTCTGACTAGTCTATCCGCCCTCGCCATAGTAGCTAATATTCTTTACTGGTCACTTTACCAATGGTGGGTGATCTAGTTTAAAAATTTTGAAACAAGAAAAGAGCCGGTATATAAGCTGGCTCTTCGTTTGGTTTTATACATTCAGCACCTTGTCCAAGAAGTCTTTAAGACGTGGATGTTGTGGATTGTCAAAGATTTGGTCAGGCTTGCCGTCTTCTAGGAATTCACCATCAGCGGTAAAAATAACACGGTTGGCTACCTGACGGGCAAAGCCCATCTCATGGGTCACAATCAGCATGGTCATACCTTGCTGGGCCAGATCCTTCATAACGTTGAGAACATCGCCGACCATTTCAGGGTCAAGGGCAGAAGTAGGTTCGTCAAAGAGCATGATATCTGGATTCATGGCCAGACCTCGAGCAATAGCTACCCGCTGCTTTTGACCGCCCGATAAGCTGTCTGGACTGGCATCAGCCTTATCAGCTAAGCCGACCTTTTCCAAAAGCTCCATACCCAGCTTATTTGCCTCGTCTTGAGTCATGCGCTTGTGCTCGACAGGAGCAAAGGTGATATTTTCCAGAACGGTCATGTGGGGGAAGAGGTTGAAGTGCTGGAAGACCATACCGATATTTTCACGGACCAGATCCACATCCGTCTTCTTGTCCGTCAGATCAAAGCCATCAACCGTGATAGTCCCGCTGGTCACTTCCTCTAGCAGATTGAGACTGCGCAGGAAGGTTGACTTACCAGAACCAGAAGGGCCGATAATGCAGACCACATCTCCCTCGTAGAATTTAGCGGTAATTCCCTTTAGGACTTCGTTTTCCCCGTAATATTTATGAAGATCGTTCACATCGATTTTTAATTTTGCCATTACTTAATCCTCTTTTCTAAGCGTTTTGCCAAGCGGGTCAAGAGCGTAATAATAATGAGATAGAGCACGGCTAGGATAGCATACATGCGGAAACTCTGATAGTTGCGGGCGATGATGTCCTTACCCGTTTTGAAGAGCTCGGCCAGTCCAATAGCTGAAACTATGGTTGTATCCTTGAGTGCGATGACAAACTGATTGACAAAGTTTGGCAGCATAATCTTGGTTGCCTGTGGCAGGATAATCTTGCGCATGGTCTTGGAGTAGGAAATCCCCAAGCTGCGGCTGGCTTCCATCTGTCCAACAGGAACGGCTTGAATACCCCCGCGGACAATTTCTGCGATATAGGCGCCAGCATTGAGAGAGAGGGCGATGGTTCCTGCAACGAAAGCATTGATTGGGCTTTGTTGACCAGTCATGGATTCGATTAAGTTAGGAATACCCCAGAAGATAAAGGCTGCCACAATCATCAGTGGAATACCACGAATGACATCGACAAAGATTTCTGCAATCCAGCGCAGCGGTTTATAAGGGCTGACGCTGAACATACCAAAGATAATCCCGATGACCATAGCAATCGCAAATGAAATGAGAGCCAAAGCAATCGTCACTCCCAGACCTTTAAGAAGTTCTTGGTAATTATTTTGCAGCAAGCCCCAAATAGTGGACTCATCTACAGTGGATTCTTTTTCCTCGCTAGCCAGATACTTGTCTAAAATCTCTTGGTACTTGCCGCTTTCTTTCAGATTAGCAAGTCCATTGTTAAACATCTCAATCAGCTCAGGATTGCTGCCTTTTTTGACTGCGAAAGCGACTTGGCCGCTTGGTGTACCTTCAATAGGTGTTTTAAGCTTCTTGCCTTGTTTGATAGCGTATTTGACAACGGGCTCATCATCCATTACAGCTGCGACAGAGCCAGTATTAAGGCTGTCATACATGGAAGCTGCATCCGAGAATGTTTTGATAGAGTAGCCGTACTTGCTCTTGTTTTCCTCAAGGAAAGTCTGAGAAGCGGTACCGGTTTTGACACCGACTGTTTTGCCCTTGAGTTCCTCGTAGGACTTGATATTGCTGCTGTCTTTGACTGCCAAGATAGAGTTGGCTGTATAGTAAGGATCGGAATAGTCAAAAGTTTTCTTGCGGGCATCGGTGACAGACATGCCGGCGATAATTCCGTCAGCCTGACCGGTCTGAACGCTATTGATAGCTGCATCAAAGCCAGGGTTGGTTACTTCCACAGTAAAGCCTTGGTCTTTGGCAATAGCCTTAATCAGCTCCATGTCAATACCAGTATATTGGTTGCTGTCATCTTGGAAGACAAAAGGAGCAAAAGATGAATCGCTGGCAATGATGTATTTGTCTTTTGTTGGAGTAGCTTTTTGACCAGCAGGAGTAGAAGTCTCTGGAACAGCGGAGTCAGAGCTGCCTTTAGAAGAAGTCCATTTATTGATGATTTCTTCCAGACTGCCGTCTTCCTTCATCTGTGCCAAAGCCTCGTTAAACTCAGTAACTAAGTGCTCGTGCTTGCTGCCTTTTTTGACACCGAAAGCAAAGCTTCCAACTGCCTCACCCTTCATAGAAATTTTCAGGTTTTGGCCTTGATTGATGGCGTACTCAATGACCGGCTGATCGTCCATTACTGCATCGACATCACCAGCAGAAAGGCTGTTATACATTAAGTCGCCCGTGTCAAAGGTTTTTAGAGTGTAGCCATACTTATCCTTGTTCTTCTCAAGAAAACGTTGGGCAGCTGTTCCTGTTTTGACACCGACTTTCTTCCCTTTCAGCTGTTCATATTTGCTGATGGTGTTTGCCTTGGTCGTCGCGATAACGACCTTGGTGTCGTAGTAGGTATCAGACATGGTAAAGACTTTTTCGCGCTCGCTTGTCTTGGTCATACCAGCCATGATGGCATCCGCCTGGCCGGCTTGGACCGCATTGACAGCTGCATCGAAGCCTGGGAAGCTCATGTCAATGTCCCAGCCTTTGATTTCTGCGACCTTGTTGATGATATCTACGTCAATTCCCTTGTAAGTCTGATCAGAATCTTTAAATTCAAATGGTGCGTAAGCAGTATCGGATACGATTTTGACCGTATCTGCCTGGGCTGTTGCCCCTAACGCAAAAAATGGAAATAATGTTAGCAAGACTGCTAAGAATTTTTTCTTCATTTTCTTCCTCCTTTTTAGCATTCTAGCATTATAGCAAAAAATCACTGATTAGGCAAATTTCTCCTATTTTTATGTTAGGTTTTCTGACATATGAACTCTGTGTTTTTTGTAAGAAGAACCGCAACTTTTCTTTGTTCTTAGAGCAAAGTCTGCTATACTGGAAATAAATGAAAGCAAGGATAGAATGAGGTTCTTATGAAAAAATCACGTATCTTGGACGGAGTCAGTCAAGCTCGCTTTGTCCCTCCTTATATTTTGTCTCTTTTACTGGCGATTGTTTTCGTGCAAGGAGGACAGCAGTTGGCCTATCTGGCTTTGGAGCCAATTTCGACTGTCCTCAGTCTTATGCTAGGTTTTTTAGGGCAAGGAGGATTCTTTGAAATCTTTTTCAATTTTACTCTGCCTTTTCTCTTGTTTGGCTTTGTTTTTATGATACTGGCTCTCTTTCTTTGGGTGCGCTGGGCTGAAGGACGACCGCTCGTGACTCTAGGCTTTGTTAAAAAAGGAAGCTTGGTGGAGATGGTCAAAGGATTGGCAGTAGGCTTTCTCCTCTTTAGTCTAGTCGCTCTGCTTATGCTGTTGAGCGGAGCTGGCTCTTTTGAATGGGTACAGCTGACACTGGGACCTTTTCTCTATATCCTGATCTTGCTCCCGCTCTGGATGATTCAGGGTGGTGCAGAAGAGATAGTGACACGGGCTTGGCTGCTGCCAGTTGCTATCAAAAAGACCAACCTGCCCATCGGTTTGCTGACTTCAAGCCTGCTCTTTGCCCTCTTGCACCTAGGCAATCCAGATATTGGTATTCTTCCCATTCTTAACATTGCCTTATTTGGCCTCTTTGCAAGTCTCTATCTGCTTCGGACGGACAATATCTGGGGGATTATCGGACTTCATGCCGCTTGCAATTTTACTCAAGGCAATATCTACGGTTTTAGCGTTAGTGGTACTGGTGTGGACGCGGCAGTCCTGAACTTTATTCCAAAGTCGGACCAGAGTTGGCTAACTGGTGGAGCTTTCGGCGCTGAAGCTTCTATTTTCAGCTCGCTTGTTCTCTTGCTGGCCGTTTTTTACTTGCTTATCAAGATGAAAAAAGACGGTAGCTTGACAGAGATAGTGGGAAAGACAGAATAACTGTGCGAACAGCTTTCTTTTGCTCACCCTAAAATAATATGCTATAATAAATTAAAACAAGGAAAGGAATAATGATATGTTTAAATCTCGTATGTTGGATGCTATCAAGCAATCGCGCTATATTCCGCCGATTTGGTTGGCTATCTTGATTGCTATTGGTTTTGTTTATGTAGGTCGTTTTGCTGGAATGTTCGGAATGTTTCCGATTGGGCTTGTTATTGGTATTTTGTTCCGTGCGACAAATCCCACTGGCGGCCAAGCAGCACTTATGGAATTTTTCCGTCACTATAGTCTATTTTTTGAACTATTTACTTTCTTTTTTATCGCTCTTGTTGTCTTTCTCTGGGTTCGATATCGTGAGAAGCGTCCTTTTTCTAGTCTGGGATTCTATAAACAAGACTGGTTCAAAAATCTCCTCAAAGGCTTCCTTATCGGAGCAGTTCAGTTTTCAATGGTTGTGGTCTTGCTCTTGGTTACGGGGACAGGCAGTCTGAAATTAGGTCAGGTTAGCTTGCAGTCTTTGATTTTTGTTGTAGCTATCATTCCTTTCTGGATTCTCCAAGGTGGGACAGAAGAGCTAGTGACGCGTGGTTGGCTCTTTCCAGCAGTTAGCGATAAGTCAAATATCTTCATTGGTATCTTGATTTCTAGCGCTCTATTTGGGGCTCTGCACCTCTTTAACCCTGGTGTGAGCATTCTTTCTATTGTCAATATCATACTAGACGGTATCTTTGCTTGTTTCCTTATGCTCAAGTATGACAATATGTGGGTACTGGCTGGTATGCACGGCGCTTGGAATTTTGTGCAAGGAAATATCTACGGTATTCAGGTCAGTGGTCAAGGAGCATCTACCTCAATCTTGAACTATAGCTCGCAATCTTCTGTGGATTTGCTATCCGGTGGGGCTTTTGGTGCTGAAGGATCTATTTTTGCCAGTATCGTCTTGATTGGCTGCATTGCCTATCTTTACTGGTCACTCAAGAAAGAAAATCGCCTGCCTCAAGCGCTGATCTTTAAGAAATAACCATTTCGCCCAGTTGAGCTGGGCTTTTTTGTCTTTTAACGAGATGTGTGACATGGGACAGACGATGGTAGAAGCGTGGCCATTCTACCTACACCCAAATCCAGAGAAAATAGGGCAAATATGGTAAAATGATAGAAGCACAATTTAAGGAATAAAAGATGATTAACAGAATAACAGATAATAAATTTGAATTGGTTTCCAAGTACGAGCCTTCAGGTGACCAGCCCCAGGCTATCGAGCAGCTGGTGGATAATATTGAGGGGGGCGAGAAAGCTCAGATTCTCATGGGAGCGACTGGTACTGGTAAGACCTATACCATGAGTCAGGTTATTGCTCAGGTCAACAAGCCGACTCTGGTTATCGCCCATAATAAAACCCTGGCTGGCCAGCTGTATGGTGAGTTCAAGGAGTTTTTTCCCAATAACGCGGTGGAATATTTCGTTTCCTACTATGATTACTACCAGCCTGAGGCTTATGTTCCTTCCAGCGATACTTATATCGAAAAGGATAGCTCGGTCAATGACGAGATTGACAAGCTCCGTCACTCAGCGACATCGGCCCTCTTGGAGCGCAATGATGTGATTGTCGTGGCTTCGGTCTCTTGTATCTATGGTCTGGGATCGCCTAAGGAATACTCTGATAGTGTGGTTAGCCTGCGTCCTGGATTAGAGATTTCCCGTGACAAGCTACTTAATGATTTGGTTGATATCCAGTTTGAGCGCAATGACATTGATTTTCAGCGGGGGAAATTCCGTGTTCGTGGTGATGTGGTGGAAATCTTTCCTGCTTCTCGTGATGAGCATGCCTTTCGGGTGGAGTTTTTCGGAGATGAGATTGACCGGATTCGTGAGGTTGAAGCCTTGACAGGTCGAGTCTTGGGTGAGGTGGACCATTTGGCCATCTTCCCAGCCACTCACTTCGTGACTAATGAAGACCACATGGAAGTAGCCATTGCTAAAATTCAGGCCGAGCTGGAGGAGCAGCTAGCTATCTTTGAGAAGGAAGGCAAGCTTCTGGAAGCACAGCGCTTGAAACAGCGTACGGAGTATGATATCGAAATGCTGCGCGAAATGGGCTATACGAATGGTGTTGAGAACTATTCTCGCCACATGGATGGTCGGAGCGAAGGAGAGCCGCCTTATACCCTTCTGGACTTTTTCCCTGATGACTTCTTGATTATGATTGATGAGAGTCACATGACCATGGGACAGATTCGCGGTATGTACAATGGTGACCGCTCTCGTAAGGAGATGCTGGTTAATTATGGTTTCCGCCTGCCGTCTGCTCTAGACAACCGTCCGCTGCGCCGAGAAGAATTTGAAAGCCATGTTCACCAGATTGTCTATGTATCGGCTACGCCGGGCGACTATGAAAATGAACAGACGGATACAGTCATTGAGCAGATTATCCGGCCGACAGGGCTTCTGGATCCAGAGGTGGAAGTCCGCCCAACTATGGGACAGATTGATGATCTTTTGGGTGAAATCAATGCACGTGTTGAAAAGAACGAACGCACCTTTATCACAACCCTGACCAAGAAGATGGCGGAAGATTTGACGGACTACTTCAAGGAAATGGGTGTCAAGGTCAAGTACATGCACTCGGATATCAAGACCTTGGAGCGAACCGAGATTATCCGTGATTTGCGCTTGGGTGTCTTTGACGTTCTGGTTGGGATTAACCTGCTGCGCGAGGGAATCGACGTGCCGGAGGTTAGTCTGGTGGCAATTCTTGATGCGGACAAGGAAGGTTTTCTGCGCAATGAACGTGGTCTGATCCAGACCATTGGACGGGCAGCTCGCAACAGCGAGGGGCATGTTATCATGTATGCGGATACTATGACCCAGTCCATGCAGCGAGCTATTGATGAAACTGCCCGCCGTCGGGCAATCCAGATGGCATATAATGAAGAGCATGGCATTGTACCGCAGACCATCAAGAAAGAAATCCGAGACCTGATCAGTGTGACCAAGGCTGCCCTGCCAGACAAGGAAGAAACAGTCGAAATCGAAAGCATCAACAAGCAAGAGCGCAAGGACATGATCAAGAAGCTAGAAGGTCAGATGCAAGAAGCTGCCGGCCTTCTCGACTTCGAGCTGGCCGCACAGATTCGCGATATGATTCTGGAAATAAAGGCGATGGATTAGGGATTAGTAAATGTAGTGTGATAATGAATTAGCTAATTTTTACTGATATAAAATTCCATTTTTAATATATTGGAGTCATATCTTGCACTGAATGGAAATTTATCGTATAATTAAGGCGGCCGTAATTTTTTTACGGCTAATAGGAGGTAGGAAATGTTACAAAAATTTACAGTAAAAGGCTTTAAAAATTTTGAATCAAAAATAGAGTTTGATTTAACATCTGGAAATTATTCGTTTAATAACAGCGTTGTAAAAAATAATATACTGACGACTGCAGTGATATATGGAGATAACGCCTCAGGAAAATCCAATCTAGGTTTAGCTATTATGGATATTATAACCCATCTTACTGATAATGAAAAAAATAGTGATGATTATAAAAAGCATTTTTTAAATTTAGAGACTATGCCTGAGTTTGCAGAATTTGAATATACATTTAATTTTAGTAATCACATTGTTAAATATAATTACTCTAAGCGTAGCTATGATGAAATTGTATTTGAAGAACTATTCATAGATGATGAATTAATTATTCAGTATAATAAAGAGAGACAGTTTAGGACTATAAATTTAAAAAATGGTAGTGAAATTAATTTTGATAAATTAAGAAACGACCAATCTCTAGTAAAACTTGCTTATGTTTATTCAACAGGGATAGATAATATTGAAGAAACTAAGGATGATATTTTTAACAAATTTATTGAGTTTGTTGATTCGATGTTATCTTTTGACTCAATATACGGTAATCATTATCAGGGGTATACGACAGGTAATGGCGGTATAGCTTCGACAATTATTGAAAAAAATAAAGTAAAAGATTATCAAGAATTTCTATCTGATTTGGGCATTAAATATGATTTATTTGAAAAAGAAATTGATGATACAAAATATATTTTTGTAAAATTTCCTTCAGGGAAAGAAGCCAATTTCTTTAGCATTATGTCAAAGGGCACAATTGCTTTATCTTTATTTTATATGTGGTATATGCAAATGGTAGATGGTATCCATTTTATGTTTATTGATGAATTTGATTCTTATTTTCATCATGATGTTTCGAGAAAATTGATACAAAAACTCAAAGAATCTCCCAGTCAAATTATTTTAACAACACATAATACTGCAAATATGTCTAACTCTATTTTAAGACCTGATAGTTATTTCACTATTTCTAATAACAAAATTGCTAACATTGCGGATCGTTCTGGTCGTGAAATACGTCAAGCACAAAATATAGAAAAAATGTATCGCGCAGGTAGTTTTGATAATGAGTAATATATTATTTATTGTTGAGGGAGCCAAAGACGAACCGAAATATATAGACCAATTTATTCAATATCACAAAGAAGTCATGGAGCAAAATGGAAATGATGTATCTCCGATTATTGTTCAGAGCTACGGAACATTGATTTATGATCTATATAAAAGGATTTCTAGTTATCCAGAGGAGGATAAATTTGAAACAATTCCTGTCCTACTAGACATATTGAAATCTAAGTCCATAAAATACAGTTCTGATTTAGAAGACTATGAAAATTTTTCTGATATTTTTCTATTTTTTGACTTAGATGCACATTACTTTTGCTACCGTAAAGATCGAAAAGATATTCTTTATGAGAATATGAATGATTTACTTTCTTTCTTTAACGAATCAACAGAAAAAGGAAAGCTACTAATTAGTTATCCTATGTTTGAAGCTTTAAAATGCTTTAAAGATGATTTTATAAATGAGAGTAATGTATTATGCCATTTGTTTGATATTTATGAGGTTGAGAAAAAAGGTAGCAGAACAACATTCAAGCAAAAATATAAGTGTATATCTTCGGATAGTTATAAAAATTCGGATTATTCTAAAGAGAAGATTGAAAAATTGGTCCAATATTTTATATTGTGTTCTTTATATTTGGTTGAAAATGCAACCGATATTTCCAATTCTGAAACTATATTTATAAAACAATATGAAAAATTAATTAATCAGAAGGAACAGGTTCTGATTTTATCTGCTTTTCCACATTTTATAATTGATATTTTTGGAATAGAGCGATATTGTGAAATTCGGGATTGGACTTTTACATTAAAAAATATTTCTGAGTATAGTTAAAGCTCCTTATATTATTGATTGTCAGAAGTGATGTTACAGTAAAACTACTGTAAATTAAGAAAATTTGAACTAACTTGGATAGATTTAGCATTTTTATTGACTAGTACTATATTTACTGTATTTCCTTTTGTGAAAAAGATTGATATTACACAATTAGGTTCAGTGGAGTTTAGAAGCGATGAAGAAAGATTGAAAGAGAAGTAATAGGATATCATCAGAGATAACTTACTATTCAGCCTTACTGAATAGATAAAAGGAGCACTATATGCGTTATGCACTTTTACTCCGCGGCATCAATGTCGGCGGGAAAAACAAGGTCGTTATGGCTGATTTGAAGAAGGATTTGGCTGGGTTGGGTTTTGAAAATCCTGTTTCCTACATCAATAGTGGCAATCTTTTCTTTGATAGCGAGGAGCAGGAGGAGAGGATTCGAGAGATTTTGACGGCTTATTTCAGTCGGTCTTACGATTTCCCTCTGCCTTTCGTCCTTGTCAGCTCTGCTATGCTTCAAAAAGAAACAGCTAATCTGCCTACTTGGTGGCAGGATGAAACAGCCTTTCGGCGAGATGTTCTCTTTTATCTGCCGGAGACAGACAGGGAGAGTGTTCAAGAGCTGGCAGGCAGTTGGGCAAATGATAAGGAACAGCTGCATTTTGGGCAGACGGCTTTCTTTTATAGTAATGCTGACCAAGCGGACTATCTCAAGTCCAACTACCATAAGAAACTACTCAAATCTAGTTTCTACAAGCAACTGACTATCCGAAACGGCAAGACCTTCCAGAAGATTGTGGAGTTGGTGAATGAGTAGTAAGACCAAAAAGAAAAATAAAAGAAAAGTAAAAGTTCAGGAGAACAAGTTTATTCTTTGGTTGGAAAAACATTGGCTAGTAGAAGCTCTTTTAGGTTATATATTCTTTATAATGGTTGCGATTGGAGTGGGATTTTTAACATTTGGAAATAAGTCTATTCCGGGTCCGCTTCGAGAGTTTAAATATGTTAGCCCTTTGTATATAAATTTGGTTTTCTTGATTGCTCTTCCATATTATTCCTGGTTTGGAAGTCTAAGAGAAGAAGGCTTCAACACGTTGAAAGGTTTTTCAGAAGTTTTTCTTTATCTTAATGGTCTACTTTTTCTTTTGCATTTTTTTATAGGAATAGAATTAGAAGACGGAGAGGGATTTCTGCCACCATTGTGGAACTTGAATCCTCGCTATGTTTGGTTTCCGATTGCAACTTATATCTTATTTTTTTCAATGGCTGGGTCTGCAACTCTTACTGCTATTTATATAGAAAGGAAGAAGAAATGTCACGTTCCCAAGAAACAATCCTAACAAACATCTGCCTTGTTGAAGATGTATCGCGAGGTAAACTTCTAATGCAGTATCGCTCTCCTGAGCGCTATCGTTGGTCTGGTTATGCCTTCCCAGGTGGGCATATTGAGAAGGGTGAGTCCCTCCATGATTCGGTTGTCCGTGAGATTTTAGAGGAAACGGGTTTGACTATTAGTCATCCAAAACTGGTCGGGGTAAAGAACTGGCATACGGATGATGGGATTCGCTATATCGTCTTTTGTTACAAAGCGACTGAATTTTCTGGTCAGATTCACTCGATAGAAGAGGGAGAGATTTCTTGGGTAGACAAGGATAGCCTGCCACAGCTGGACTTGGCTTACGATATGCTTGAACTTCTGCGTATGATGGAAGATGAGGAATTATCTGAATATTACTATCACGAGCGCATAGAAGGTGGCTGGCGCAAGAGTATGTATTAAAAAATGTTTCCTTTTGTGTCTGGAGTGCAAACATAGAAAGGTAGATGACTGCCATGATTTCATTATGGATTGCTATTGTTGCATTTTTTCTTTTGGGCTTAAACCATTTTTTTCCTTCTAGAAATGCTGGATTCGGTTTGAGATTTCCATTTGCTTTTCATACTTTAAAAGGATGGAAGCAGAGCCAATCTAGGTTTTATATATTAGTGATTTTGCTTAATTTACTCATTTTTCTTTATTCTTTCTACATAGATTTAAACGAGATTAGAGTCTTGGGCTTGTCAATTATTAGTATTGTATTTTCTGGAATATTAATTTTTTTAATTTCTTTTAAAGAATAGTTTGATTGTTTTATCAGTGGTTTTTATAGCGACTATTTATCATTTGAAAGCCGGTTGGCGTAAAAGTATGTACTAAAAAGACTGACTAGGTTGGGGACTAATCAGTCTTTTTTTCTTGTTATTTATTCCTGTAAAAATCCTAGGTCTCTCAAGGCGGCTTCTACATAGTCCAAATCCTGCTGGGAGTCGGCTTGTACTAGGTGATAGTGGACTCCATCTGTTAGCTCAGATAAGGGGCGAAAGGCACAGGATGCGACCTGTTGGAGAAAATGTTGGACATCGCGGCGGCAGGTAAGCTTCAGGTAAGTCTGGATTTCGCCGTAAACTGGATGCTCAATCAAAATAGTCTGTACGCGCCCGCCATTATCCACGATAGCCAGCAACTCAGCCTCCATATCCTCAGCCCCATGCTGAACCTTGAAGAGCTGATGAACAGCAGTGCTTTCTTGGCGGTCTTTATAAAGATAGCCACGGTTGGTTGAGAGGATGGGGGCACCATCGGCCCGCAAGAGGGCAATATCTTGCACGATAATCTGCCTGGTCACATGGAAATGTTCAGCAAGTGACTGGCCATTGAGGGCCGCAGATGATGTTTTCAAAAGGTCTAATAGTTCTTCTCGTCTTTGCTTGGTCATAGCTTCATTGTAAACCAAAAGTCAGGAATCTTCAAGCTCTAGCGAATCTTTTTCAGCGCTTGATAGATGAACTTAGCAATGACAAAGTCGACCATGCTATGGATGACCGTACCAAGTCCAACCAGACCAAATAAGATATAGAAAGCATTAGCTGGATAGGCAGAAGTCGTGTAAAAGAGGATGCAGACGACCACTTCACCAAAGGCATGAATCAAGGCCAGTAGGAAATTAAATATCCAAGTCTTCTTCTGGCTGTCCAGTGTGTCCGGGTGCTTTTGCAGATAAAGAGCGCCGATGCTAGCGAAGAGCAAGTGGGACAGAGCTCTAAGGGTGATGATAAAAGGAAGTCCGGACATTCCAAACCCAATAGCAGAGCCAATCACGACAATCACCGTCATGAGAGGGGAGATAAACATAGCCAGAAAGATAGCGACGTGACTGGCTAAGGTGAAGGAAGCGGGCGGAATGACAATTTTAATTGGCATAACCAGCGGGATAACAATAGCCAGTGCAGTCAAAAAAGCGGTCAGTGTCATAAACTGATTTTTAGATTTTGGTTTCATAGTGACTCCTTTTTATCTGTATATACACTAGTATAGTACACTGTTTTTGCAGAAAGGTCAAGACCTGTAGGAAATCCTAAAAGAGATTTGTCAAAATCCTTAAAATAGCTTATACTAGAAAGGTGTGGAAATAGGAGTAAACTAGATTTTTAGAATTGAGTTGACTTTCACATTGATTAGTGTTCTGCTGGACTTGAAAAATGAAAGAAGAGCTTAATCATATAGAGAAGGCTGGTATGGAAATTTAGCAGCCTTGACTAGAAATGGAGAAAAAATGAACAACTTACCAAACTGCCCCAAATGTAATTCAGAGTATGTCTACGAAGATGGAACGCTCTTGGTCTGCCCAGAGTGCGCCTATGAGTGGAATCCAGCTGAGGTTCAAGAAGCAGAAGAAGGACCAGTTGCAATTGATGCTAATGGCAATAAGCTGGCTGATGGCGATACAGTTACCTTGATTAAGGATCTGAAGGTCAAAGGAGCACCTAAGGATCTCAAGCAGGGAACGCGCGTGAAAAATATCCGCATCGTGGAAGGCGACCATAATATCGACTGTAAGATTGACGGCTTCGGTGCGATGAAGCTCAAGTCAGAGTTTGTTAAGAAAATTTGAGGTCTCTATGAATCGCCGTTTTATCTTAATTTATCGAATTATTCTTTTTATCCTGGCCTTTTTGGGTGTGTATCTGGAAATTACTAAGTATGGCGTGGGCATGCTCATGTACTATACGGTTCTGTCCAATCTCTTGGTCCTGCTCTTTACTGGCTATCTGGTCTATCTGATGATGAGAACTGGCGATGCTTGGAAGGCGCCGAAAATCTTGAGAATCAAGGGTGGGGTAACCATGTCCATCATGATTACTTGTGTCGTTTATCACCTCTTGTTGGCCCCAATTGCGACTGATTTTTACCGTCTAGAGAATTTTTTGTGTCATTATATAGTACCCTTGGCGTTTCTTCTGGATACAGTAATCTTTGACAAATCACGCCAGTACCGCTGGTTTGATCCGATTTCTTGGACGAGTGTGCCTTTGGTCTACATGGCCTTTGCTCTCTTTAATGGCTTTTTCTTGAAAATAAATATTCCAAGATCCAAGGATAATCCATTTCCTTACTTTTTCCTCAATGTCTTTAAGAAAGGCTGGCCCTATGTCATCAAGATGTCTCTGATTATCTTTGCGGCCTACCTGATCTTTGGTTTTGTCTTTTACGGTATAAAGTCCATCTCTTTCTCAAAGAAAAAATCTTCAGAGTGACATGTGAATTTTAGATGAAAAAACAGATTTGCTCTGTTTTTTTATATTGTTTCGATTTTTTCTTGCCATTATCAGATTTGTATGATATAGTTAACTAGTTAATAATTAACCAGTTAAACAAAAAGGAGGAAAGAATGAAACAGAATAAAAAACTGTTAGGATTAGCAGGGATTATTCTAGCTTGTAATCTTTGCTTGGCTGCTTGTCAATCTCAGACATCTCAACAGGAAAGCGGTCAAGAGAAGGTGAAGACCAAGCAAGAAGTGAAGAAGAAAAGTAAGGCGACCAAAAAAGGACAGGTTCCTGGAGTTGATAAGCTGACGGATGATGGTTTTCTCTTCAAAAGCGAGTCTCAAATTAAAGCTAGAACTAGTGAAGGTTTGATTTTAGAGCATGATGGCCATACGCACTTTATTTTTTATTCTGATCTAAAGAATAGTAAATGGGCCTATCTGATACCAAAAGATGGACAAGTGCCTGCAGGCTCCCCTCAGCTGGCAAATCAAATGAGCACTGCTGATGATGGCTATGTTTTCAATCCTAGAGACATTGTATCAGAAGACCAATACGGCTATGTTGTGCGTCACGGGGATCATTTCCATTACATTTTAAAACAGTCTGTGGGTAATCTTGCACAAGCACCGAGCTATGGTCCAGCTCCCGCAAGCAATCCTACTGGACCTGTTTATCAGCCAACACCTACGCCATCTCTTCCCCAGCAGCAAGGGACAACTAAACGCCAGTTTGCTGGGATTGATTATCCTACAAGTGATGGATTCTTATTTAAAGGTACCGGAGTAACCGGCAAGTTGGCCACTGGCTTGCTGGCAGATCATAATGGTCATACTCATTTCATCTCCTATGAGCAGCTGATTGCTTCACCTTGGGAGTCATTGATTCCAGCGGAACATAAGAAAGCTGCTGAGGATGCCTACTATGGCCGGCAAGGGCAAGCACAGCCTTCACCAGAACCGTCGCCAGCGCCAGCACCAGCTCCGACACCTGATCCTGCGCCAAATCCATTAGACGAGGAAAAAGAAATTGCCAAGAAAAAGGCCTATTTGGCTCAGCAATTAGGAATTGATGAAAGTCTGATTCAGGTGAGCGATACAGATAAAGGAAAGGTTTTTATCTATCCGCATGGCGACCACAGCCATTCGACCTTGGTCAGTGAGATTGATACGACCAAGCCTTTTGACCCTCATGGAAACCCGCACGCTCATGACGCGGTTGGTATGGCAACCTTGAAAGCTCTAGGATTTGATGATGAAATCATTGAAGATATTTTACATGCTACGGCAGATATCCCATTCCCATCAGATGAGACGGATACGGAAAAGATGAAAGCCTGGCTGGCAACTGTGAAGTATCTAAATATCGGCCAGCGCAAAGATCCGCTGGAAAGAAAAGGCTTGGAACTGATGCCAAATATTGAAGTTCTGGGGATTGGCTTTACTCCGATAAAGGACATCAGACCAGTGCTGCAATTTAAACATTTAAAACAGCTGTGGATGACAAAGACAGGCGTTACCAACTATGATTTCTTAAAAGAAATTCCGACCTTAGAAGGCTTGGACATTTCCCAGAATGGTATCACTGATTTATCTTTTTTGAAGTATTATCCGAACCTCAAAACAGTGGCAGCAGCGGGAAATGACCTTACCGATATTACACCTTTAGCTAATCTAAAAAATCTAGAGTCATTGAATCTTGACTACAACAATATCTCAGATATTTCTGCTTTGACCAAGCTTCCAAAATTAAAAGCTGTAAGTTTAGAGCACAATCGACTACATGATGTTTCTGCTCTGAGCCAAAAAGAAGACTTAACAAGGCTTTTCTTATCCAACAACCCAAACTTAAATCTCAATTCGCTTAAGGCTTCTCATCTAGAAGAATTAACAGCTGACAATTCCAATGTTGAGAACTTGAACTTCCTGAAATTTAATCCAAATCTGACAACTCTGAGCCTAAATGGCAATCGCCTGACTTCGCTGGCAGGAGTTGAAGCTGCTAAGAACTTAGTTACTTTGTCGGCAAGTCAAAACAAGATTTCATCTTTGGACATTCCAGCTACTCAGTCTTCCTTGAAGAATTTAAACTTGGGCGAGAATGAGTTGAAAAACTTGGAAGGAATTAATCAGTTTAGGGCATTAGACAATCTGGCTGTCAACAAGAATAAAATCGCAACCTTAGCGCTGCAGGAACCAAATAAGACGGTGACTTATATCAATGTCAGCGACAATCACATCCCTAAAGAAGAGCTTGAATTGAATGAAAATAAAATTCCGAAAGCCTTGGCACAGCATTTCCCTGATGTTCAGGGTGGCAGCATTGACAATAATAAGCCGGCCGATGCAAAGGAAGTAAAGAAGGAAGAGCCTAAGGAAAGTGAGCCTAATAAGGCACAAGGAAAGCTAGCATCCGATAAGCCAGCCTCAGCTGAAGCAAGCAACCAAAGAGCTTCAAACGATAGTGAGAGTCCAGCTGGATCTCCTGAAGCGGACTTAAATGAGCGAACGGTGGATTCAGAAAACTCTTCTAAGCGATCATCAGAAGAAGCGCCAACTGCTGAAAATCCTGAATTAAAAGATGAGCTAGCTCAAGCAGAAGGCAAAGAAAATCAAAAGGATTCAAAAGATAAGGAACAAGAAGAGAAAGAAGCTAATCACTAATCCTTATCCAGTTGAGCAGAAAAAATACAATTTTTTCTTGAAATAGTTTTGAATTTGTGATATAGTATAAAAAATTAAATAATCCTTTAATTCTATCCAGAGAGATAGACAAGGAGCAAGTAAAAAGATGGGTGGAGTGTAAGCAAGTGCGTCTTGTTTTAGCTTGCCTGATTAGATTTTTCTGAAGTCTCCTTGTAATAAGGAGACTTTTTCTTGTTTGAGGAGGAAAGAATGAAAACAAAAGAAGTTGTCGATGACATCACCATGAACCGCGCGATTACGCGGATTACCTATGAAATCATCGAGCGCAACAAGGACTTAAACCAAGTGGTCTTGGCTGGGATTAAGACCCGTGGGGTTCACTTGGCTTACCGGATTCAGAATCGGTTGGCTCAGTTGGAGAATATCGATATTCCAGTCGCAGAAGTTGATACCAAGCCTTTCCGAGATGATATCAAGGTTGAGGAAGATACGACAGTGATTCCAGTGGATATTACCGACCGTCAAGTAATCCTGATTGACGATGTCCTCTACACAGGCCGGACAATCCGAGCAGCTATCGACAATCTGGTCAGTCATGGGCGGCCGTCTCGGGTTGGCCTAGCTGTCTTGGTTGACCGTGGTCACCGCGAGCTGCCTATCCGAGCAGATTATGTCGGCAAGAATATTCCGACTAGCCAAACTGAGGAGATTGTTGTTGAGGTGACTGAGACAGACGGTCAAGATCGTGTGTTGATTATGGGGGAGTAATAAGCTAAATGAGTCAAGATGTTAAGTATGATGTGCATGATATGCCAAAGCCAGGTTTGCTTTTAGGGCTATCCTTTCAGCACTTGTTCGCCATGTTTGGGGCGACAGTCTTGGTGCCAATTCTGGTTGGAATTGACCCAGCGGTAGCTCTTTTTTCCAGCGGTCTGGGAACACTTGCCCATCTGACTGTTACCAAATACAAGATTCCAGCCTACATGGGATCCAGCTTTGCTTATATTGCAGCCATGCAGATGCTGATGAAGACAGATGGTATCGGAGCGGTTGCACAGGGAGCCATCACTGGTGGTTTGGTCTACTTTATTGTAGCACTGATTGTTAAGTTTGCTGGCAATGCTTGGATTGATAAGGTGTTGCCGCCGGTAGTAGTTGGCCCCATCATCATGGTCATCGGTCTGAGCTTGGCTGGGACAGCTGTTAGCGATGTGATGAACAAGACTGTAGCTAATGGCGAAAAGGTTTATGATTTGACCTACTTCATTATCGGTATGGTTACTCTCTTGGCAGTCATCCTCTTTAATATCTATGGTAAGAAGATTGTGGGAATTATCCCAGTCTTGCTGGGCTTGATAGTCGGCTACATCTTTAGCTTGATTCTAGGGGCTGTGACTGGTCAGGAAATCGTTTCTTTTGCTAAGGTTGGGCAAGCTTCTTGGTTCCACCTTCCACCTATGAGTCTGCCTTTCTTGGACTACGATATGAAATTTTATCCGAGTGCGATTTTAACCATGGCGCCTATCGCCTTTGTAACCATGACAGAACATTTCGGGCATGTCATGGTGCTGAATAGTTTGACAGGAAAGGACTTCTTCAAGGATCCAGGACTGGACAAGACCTTGACTGGAGATGGTCTGGCTCAGATTATTGCAGGGCTTTTCGGAGCACCGCCAGTGACTAGTTACGGAGAGAATATCGGAGTTATGGCGCTCAATAAAATCTACAGTGTCTATGTCATTGCAGGTGCAGCAGTGCTGGCTATTGTCATGAGCTTTGTGGGCAAGGTCTCAGCCCTGCTCCAATCCATCCCGAGTCCTGTTCTGGGTGGTATTTCCATTGCCCTCTTTGGGGTAATTGCTTCGAGCGGTCTCAAGATTCTGATCGAAGCACAGACCAACTTTGACAACAAAAAGAATCTCTTGATTGCCAGTGTCATCTTGGTATCTGGTATCGGTGGTCTGACCTTGCAGCTGTCGGGTCTGCAAATCTCAGGAGTTGCCTTGTCAACTATTCTGGGAATTGTCCTCTATCTTGTCCTGCCTGAGCCTAAAGATTGAGCTAGGCAATAAATCACTAACTTTCGTTCAAAATAGCTTGCTCTCAGAGCGACTTTACTTGCAGCACTCTGGAAGCACTCATTCTTTCATAAAGGAGAATTACATCATGTCATCCAATCAAATCGCTCTTAAGAACCTTGTTTCTATGGAAACTCTGTCAAATGAAGAAGTTATGGCCTTGATTAAACGCGGAATCGAATTTAAAAATGGCGCTAAAGTCCATTATGATGAGCAACATATCGTGTCTAACCTCTTCTTTGAACCTTCTACGCGGACCCACAAGGCCTTTGAGGTAGCGGAGTTGAAGTTAGGCTGCGATCTTCTGGACTTTGATGTCAAGACCAGCTCGGTCAACAAAGGAGAAACCTTGTATGACACTATCCTGACCATGTCTGCTCTTGGCGTCGATGTTTGTGTCATTCGCCACCCTGAAGTGGACTATTACAAAGAGCTAGTGGAAAGCCCGACTATTACGACTTCCATCGTTAACGGAGGAGACGGTTCTGGTCAGCATCCTAGCCAGAGCTTGCTGGACCTGATGACTATTTATCAAGAGTTTGGTCGCTTTGAAGGACTCAAGGTTGCGATTGCTGGTGACTTGGACCATTCGCGCGTGGCTAAGTCAAATATGCAGATTCTCAAGCGCTTGGGGGCAGAGCTCTACTTTGCAGGTCCGGAAGAATGGCGGAGCCAGGAGTTTGCGGACTATGGTAAGTTTGTCACCATTGATGAGGTGATTGATCAAGTGGATGTCATGATGTTCCTGCGCGTGCAGCATGAGCGCCATGACTATGAGTCCATCTTTTCTAAAGAAAATTACCACAGACTGCATGGTCTGACTCAAGAGCGGTATGACCGCATGAAAGATACTGCGATTCTGATGCATCCGGCTCCAGTCAACCGTGATGTAGAAATTGCGGATCATCTGGTCGAAGCACCAAAATCACGCATCGTTGAACAAATGACCAACGGCGTCTTTGTCAGAATGGCTATTATCGAAGCAGTTCTGAAAGGTCGTCAATAATCTCGGACAGTAGGCCGGGAGTGGGTGAAGCTATGTGAAGTAATCCCACTCCCTATTATTATATTTTGATGTGGAAGGTCGACAGGCAGTCTGCATCTTGGACAGGAGGGAACAATGGCAAAGAGACTTTTAATATTAGAAAACGGCATGATTTTCGAAGGGGAAGCTTTTGGAGCGGATCTTTTTGTGACAGGTGAAATCGTCTTTAACACAGGCATGACAGGCTATCAGGAATCGATTACGGACCAGTCTTACAATGGCCAGATTTTGACCTTTACCTATCCCTTGGTTGGAAATTATGGTGTCAACCGGGACGACTATGAGTCCATTTTACCGACCTGTAAGGGAGTGGTGGTCTATGAGTATGCACGTCGTGCCAGTAACTGGCGCCAGCAATTGTCTTTGGATGAGTTCCTCAAAATCAAGAAGATACCAGGAATCTCAGGGATTGATACAAGAGCACTAACTAAGATTATACGCCAACATGGAACCATGCGGGCAATCATTGCCAACGCGAATGGTAGTATTGAGCGTTTACAAGACCAGCTTCAGTCTATAGTTCTGCCAA
>ERZ773006.253-NODE-253-length-28096-cov-7.11993_pt1 | contig 28096 bp, 26 predicted proteins | sample MGYA00580843_ERZ773006 | MGnify/ENA primary metagenome ERZ773006 (study PRJEB29015, sample SAMEA2738011) | human oral metagenome | biome: human oral; feature: human-associated habitat; material: dental | place: China | collected 2052 ...
CGCTGGCCGCCGGAGAGCTGGCGCGGGTAGTCGTCGGCGCGGTCCGCCAGGCCGACGCGCTCGAGCAGTTTCAACGCCCGCTCGCTCGCGTCGGCGCGCGATTCTCCCGCGACGAGGCCGGGGGCGAGCGTCAGGTTCCCCATGACGGTCAGGTGGGGGAAGAGCTCGTAGGACTGGAAGACCATGCCGATGCGGCGGCGAACCTCGGGCCAGGAGACGCCGGGGGCCGCCAGGTCATTCCCGTCGAAGAGGATCTGCCCGGAGTTGATGGGCTCGAGGCCGTTGATCGTGCGCAGGAGCGTGGACTTGCCGCAGCCGGAGGGACCGATGATGACGACAACTTCGCCGTCGGCGACGTCGAGGGAGACGCCGCGCAGGGCGTGGTGGCCGCCGGGGTAGGTCTTGTCGAGGTCGACGAGGCGCAGCTGCGGGTCGGAGGTCAGTTCTGCCATGTTTTCTCCATGTGGCGTGAGAGGAGCGATATGGGCCAGCAGATGAGGAAGTACAGCACAAAAATAAGGCCGTAGATCCACAGCGAGGCCGTGGGGTAGGTGAAACGGTTAGAGTCGATGATCTGCTGTCCGACTTTGAGGACCTCAACGACGCCGATGAGGACGACGAGGGAGGTCGTCTTGATCATGCGGGTGATGAGGTTGACGGCCGGGGGTGCAAGCCTGCGCAGGGTTTGCGGCAGGATGACCCGGCGCATGGTCTGCCTCGGGGTGAGTCCCAGAGCGTAGGCGGACTCGTACTGGTGGCGCGGGATCGCGATGAGTGCGCCTCGCACGAGGTCGCCCATTTCGGCGCCTCCCCACAGGGTGAACACGAGGACGGACGCGGTAATACCGTCCAGGTTGATTCCCGCGACGCGCGTGAGCCCGAAGTAGGCGACGAAGAGCAGCACAAGCTGGGGCATGATGCGCACGAACTCGAGGTAGAGCTGCATGAGCCAGCGCAGGGGGCGCCAGCGCGAGCGCATGCCGAGGCCGACGAAGACGCCCAGGATCAGCGACAGGACGACGGAGAGCGCGGAGATGCCGACGGTGACGCCCAGGCCCTCGAGAATACGCACGAGGTTGCGGCCTTCGACAATGACGTTAATTCCCAAATCCGCCACGGCGCACCGCCTTTTCGATGAGTCGGGCCGCGATGGACACGGGCAGGAGGATCACCAGGTAGGCGATGACCAGGAGGGCCAGCGCTTCGGAGGTGTTGTAGGACATGCCGATGAGGTCTTTCGCGACGTACACGAGATCGGGCAGCGCGACGACGGAGACGACGGAGGTTTCCTTGATGAGGAAGATGACGTTGGCGGCGAGCGGCGGCACGGAGGTCGCGATGGCCTGCGGGAGGGCGACGTGGCGCAGCGTCTGGGCGGGCGTGAGGCCGAGCGCGGACGCCGACTCCCACTGGATGGTGGCGATCGAGTCGAGGCCGGAGCGCAGGGCCTCGGCCATGTAGGCGCCGCCCAGGAAGATGAGGCCGACGATCGCGCAGGTCTCGCCGCTCCACGTGATGCCCACGCGCGGCAGGCCGAAGTAGATGAAGAAGAGCTGCACGAGCAGGGGCGTGTTGCGCGACAGTTCGACGTAGGCGGCACCGATCTGGGCGGCGACGGGGATCCGGTACTGCCGGATCGCGGCCACGAGGAGGCCGACCGCGAGCGAGCCGACGATGCCGATGGCCGCGATCCGCAGAGTGAGGATGGCGGCGTCGACGTACAGGGGCGCGTATCGCGCCAGGATGTCGAGGTTCATGGGTGAGGAATGGGACGAGGCGGTGGCCCGCCGGGCCGATCGCGCGCGGCGGTCGGGTTTCCGGGGGCGGGCCTCGCGCCGGGTTAGTTGGTGGAGGACGCGGTGTCGACGCCGCCTTCGACGACGAGGTCGTCGGGGGTCGCGGCGTCACCGTAGACGGGGGCGAGGGTCTGCTCGTAGTCCTTGTGGAAGAAGTTCTCCTCGCCGAGCTCGGTCAGCTGGTTGTTCAGCCAGTCGAGGAGGGGTGCGTTGCCCTTCTTGACGGCGGCGGCAATGTAGCTGGTCTCGCCTAGGCTCTTGATACCGACGCTGAAGCCGGGGTGCGCGATGGCCCAGGCGATGACCTCGGTGTTGTCGGTGGAGAAGGCGTCTCCGCGGCCGTCCTCGAGGGCCTGGTAGGCGTCGGAGTACTGGTCGTACTTCTGGAGTTTCACCTCGGGGTGGTTGGCCTCGAAGTAGGCTTCGGCGGTGGTTCCCTTGGTGACGATGAGGGTCTTGCCGGCCAGCTGGCCGACGTCGGTGATCTCAGCCGAGGAAGGGGAGACGACGCCGAGGGAGACCTTGAAGTAGGGGTTGGCGAAGTCGACCTTCTCGGCGCGTTCGGGGGTGACGGTGAAGTTCGCGAGGGTGATGTCGACCTTGTTCGAGGCGAGGACCTCGGTGCGGGCGGCGGCGTCGACGGGGACGTACTTGGCGGTGACTCCGAGGTCGGCGGCGATGCGGTCGCCGTAGACGACGTCGTATCCGGCGGGCTTGCCGTCGGCGTCGATGTAGCCGAAGGGTGCCTTGTCGGAGAAGATGCCGATGACGATTTCGCCGGCTTCCTTGATCTGTTCGGGGCTGCGCTCACCGACCTGCGCGCCGGTCGCGGAGTCGGCGCCTGCGCCACCGGAGCAGGCTGCCATGCCGAGGGCTGCGACCGTGGCGAGGGCTGCCGTGGCGAGTCGGAGGAATGGCTTCTTGCGTGCGTGGGTGGCGCTCATGATGGCTCCTAACGTGCGTTGTCAATGGATATCGCCGGGGCGCCCGTCCTCGGCGATGTCGTCGATGGTTCCATCTCGGGCGGGCTCGCGCGACGGGTGCTTCTCGTTTTGAAACTGTGTGACAGTCGAGTGTTAGAGGGATGCACCCCCTCGCCGTTGGGACGAAGGGCCTAGAAAACGTGGAAGTCGTCACGAGATGCCCCGCCCGCTCGCACGACGCGGCGTCACCGATGACAATTGCTCCCATGCCTCAGCTGCCGCGCACCGTCAACGTCTTCGTGCCGGCGAGCCCTACCCGCGCCGAGATAGTCGCCGGGCTGCGCATCACGGCGCCCGTGGCCGCCGGTTACATTCCCCTGGGCCTCGCGTACGGCCTGCTGGTCGTCCAGCTCGGGATGCCGTGGTGGATGGCTCCCGCCCTCTCGCTGGCCGCCTATTCGGGATCGGCGGAACTGCTGGTCGTGACCCTGGCCTCGCACAACACCCCGCTCGCGGTGATCGCCGTGACGATGCTGCTGGTGAACTTCCGCCTGATCTTCTTTGCGTTCTCCTTCCCGCTGCACGTCATCGAGGGCCGGGCGGCCCGCCTCTTGTCGATGTACGCCCTCGTTGACGAGGCCTACGCGCTCACCGCCGCACGCCCCAACGGGTGGACAAAACCTCGACTGTTGGCGATGCAAGCCCTGTTTCACGTCACCTGGCTCGTCTCGGGCCTGGTGGGAGTGTTCGCGGGCTCGTTGATTCCCACTCAGATTCACGGCCTGGACTTCGCGCTCACCGCCCTGTTTATCACGCTGACGCTGGACGCTTCCCGCTCCGCCCGGGAGCTTCCGTCAGTGGCATTGGCCGGGATCGCGTTTGCGGTGGCGATGGCGCTCGCCCCGGCCCATCGCCTGCTTGTTGCCCTCCTCCTCTTCGTCGCCTTCCTGTCGGGGCGCCACCTCCTGCGCAGGCGCGGCCTCCTCCCCCTGCCTCGCCCGAGGGCCGCGCGCGTCCTTGGAACCGCGACGGATCGGGGGATCGCCCGGTGACCCCGACGCTGGCCTACCTGCTGGCCATCCTGGTGATCGTCTTCGTCATTGACTTCACGCTGCGGGCCCTTCCTTTCAAGATCCTGGAGCCCCTGCGCGACTCGCGTTTCGTGTCCGACATGGCGGCGTGGATGCCGCCGGGAATCATGCTCATCCTGGTTGTGTCGACGCTCGTCGACAACGCCCAAGCGGCCGGGGAACGCTCGTGGGCCGCGCTCGTGGCCACGGGCGTGACGGTGGCCGTCCACCTGCTGAGCGGCCGCAGGCTCCTGTGGAGCGTCGGCATCGGGACGGTGTGTTACGTGGCACTGCTGAACTGGCAGTGAGACTCGGGGACGGGAGGCACCGCTCGCGCGCGATCGGGCCGCATCGGCGGGGGCTAGGACCCGGGGAGCCCGTGGACAAGCACCCGACCCGTCGCCTACCCTGACTAACGGCGCCCGTTCCCACCGGCGCCCACCCATCGGAGCCGGACACCGAGGAGAAGAACGTGACGACGAGCAGCGGGAACCCGCTCCCAGCCGGCCCCGCGACGGGCGCCGCGGCATCCGTCCTGCTGGTCGACGACGAGGCGGCCATCATCGATGGCCTCGCGCCCTTCCTGCGCCGCTGTGGCTTCACTGTCCACACGGCCCGGGACGGGGAGGAGGGGTTGGCCGCCCACGGCCGACTCGAACCCGACATCGTCGTCTCCGACATCATGATGCCCCACATGGACGGACGCGAGATGGTGCGCCGCATCCGTGCGGGCGGCACGTGGACCCCCGTCATCCTGCTCACGCAGATCGACACCTCCTTCGAGCGTTCGGCCGCGCTGGACGAGGGCGCCGACGACTACCTGTCCAAGCCCTTCGATCCTCAGGAGCTGGTTTCGCGCATCCGCGCTGTGCTGCGCCGTTCCATGCACTCGGCGCGCCCCCTGTCGGCCGCCGAGCGCCTCTCCAGCGGAAGCCTCGTGCTCGATCGTCTCGCCCGGCGCGCCTTCCTGGCCGACAGGGAGCTTGAGCTGACCCCGAAGGCGATGGGGCTCCTCGACTACCTGATGACGCACCCGGGTGAGCTTCACACCCGCGAGCGCCTCCTGTCGGTGCTGTGGGGCATCGACTTCGCCTCCTCCACGCGCGCGGTGGACCACCGCATCCGGGAGATCCGCGCGGCCCTGGGGGAGGACCCCTCCGACCCGGTGTTTATCGAGACCGTCCCCTCCGGGGGGTACCGCTTCATCGGGAAGGTAACGCGATGAGCCGTCGATTGGTGCTCTGCCTGGCGCCCCTTGCGGTCGCGAGCGTCTGCGCCCTGGCGTGGCGGCTGGCGGGCCCGGATCTGGAACTCCGCGTCGCGGTGTCCCTGCCCGTCCTCTTCGTTGCGGCCGGGTTTCTCGTGTCGGCTACGGCCGTGGCGCTCGAGCTTTTCTCGTCCGCGTTGTCGCGGGAGCGCCTGGCCGGTGCGGCGGAGGCGCAGGCGCGCCGGGATCTTGAGCACCGGCAGTTTCTGGCGCGCCTGGACCACGAGTTGAAGAATCCCCTGACGGCGATCCTCGCGGCCACGGCGCCCGCCAACGACGAGGCCTCGGTCCTCGTGGCGGCCCAGGCCAGGCGCATGGGAGTGCTCGTGACGGACTTACGTAAACTGGCCGACCTGTCGTCGGCGCCCATGGAGCGCGAGCTGGTGGACCTGGAGGAGGCGGCGCGCGACGCCGTGGAGGCCGCGCGCTCCAGCGTGGGCGAGGCGCGCAGCTTCACCCTGGTCTTCCCCACCGCCCCGTGGCCTCTGCCGCGCGTTGTTGGGGACGCGGATCTTCTGTATTCCGCGATCCAGAACGTCGTGTTCAACGCGGTGAAGTACTCCAGCGAGGGTGACAGCATCGAGGTGCGTGGCAGCCAGTCGGAGGACGGGGTGAGCATCGAGGTGGCCGACACGGGGATCGGGGTTCCCGAGGCCGAACGCCAGAGCGTGTGGGCGGAGCTGGCGCGCGGGTCGAACGCGGTCGGGCGCTCCGGGTCGGGGCTGGGCCTGCCTCTTGTGCGCCTGGTCGTCGAGCGGCACGGCGGGCACGTGCGCCTCACCTCGCGTGAGGGAGTGGGAACCAGCGTCGTCCTCACCCTTCCGTTGCCCGAGGAGGCTTCTTCCGCTCCGCCGAGGATTCCCCAGCCGCCGAAATGAACGCCTGCCCCCACCAGTGACGGGGCTGGTGGGGGCAGGGGGCTTGGCGTCAGGGTTGGCGTTGAGCCGCGGCGGGCAGGGTCGCTCGGGGGGCCTGCCCGCCTGCGGCAGCGTCACTTCTGCGCGCGGATCTCGACGCGCCGGTTCTGGGCGCGGCCCTCGTCCGTCTCGTTGTCGGCGATGGGCTCGGCCTCGCCCTTCCCATCGGTCGTGATCGACAGGCCGGGAACCTTGCTCGCCAGGTAGTCGCCCACGGCCTTTGCCCGACGCTTGGACAGGTCGAGGTTGTGGGCGTCGTCGGCCACCGAGTCCGTGTGTCCCGTCACCGAGACCTTGGAGGGCTTGGTCTTGGACCACTCCGACGCCAGGGAATCGAGTATCTCCCTGGCCCTGGCCGTGAGCTGGTCGGAATCAACCTCGAAGTTCACGTCCCCCGAGAGCGTGGTGATCGTGGCGTCCTTCTTCTGCTTCGTCGAGACTGCGCCGTCGGTGGCTCCAACGGAGTAGAGGACTTCAACGGGCTCGGGGTAGACGACCTGCGGATTGCTCTGGGGGCCGGAGTAGTCGACTCCCGGCGGGTTCTCCGCGTAGGCGGGGCTCATGCCGACACCGACGACGAGCGCGAGGACCGCGACGCCAGCCGATCCGATTCTCTTGACCGCGATCATGGCGCTCACTCCCTCGTCACGGGCACGTTTTCGAAGGGTGTGCCGACGCCCTTGATCTCCACATCGACCTTGGTGAGGTCCGCAGGAAGGCCCTTGAAGGTCGTGTACACCGTGCGACTTTCACCGGTATCGAGCCCGGAGCTCTGGCGGCCGCTGCAGATGCAGGTTCCGTCCTCGGCCTTCCCCGGCGAATAGACGAGGTGACGGGAATAGTCGATGAGTTTGACGTCATCGGACAGCATTTTTTGATCACCGAAGGCAGACATCCACCATATCCCGATCTTCGGCCCCGTATTCGTGAAGGTCATGGTCAGCGTCGTCACGTCCTCCTTGACGACCACCGAGTTGATGTCGACCCGGAAGCTCTGCCCGTTCCCGGTCTTTCCTTCCCAGGTGCTCAGAACCTGGGAGGAGCGCGCCCTGGGGTTGCCGTTTGCCTGCGACGAGGAGTTCGACTGGGGGGCCGCCGCGTCGTCGGATTGGGAGGCGGACGGGGTGGGGTTCGATCCGCCTCCGCTCTCTCGTTTCCACACGCTCAGGTGGCAGCCGCTCAGGGCGAGCGCCAGGGGCAGCGCAGTCATGACAGCGAGGATCCTGCGTGTCTTCCCGCTCCGTTGTGCCTTCATGTCAATCATCCTCCGGTCGTGTTCCGTCGTACTTATCCAGCGCCAGTGGCGCCGACGTAAGAAGTCTAACCGCAATGTTTGACCATCCGGTCGCAGATGTGTCGCAGTCTGGCGACACGGTGAACCAGGGCAGGAGGTACATGCCCAGGAACGCCTTGATCGCAGGCATTCCCTGTAGATCTGCACGAGGCTCGCGCGGTTGGTGGCATCCAGGCGCTCGTGGTAAAGCACAATCCACAGGTTGTTGGGCAGAACACGTACCCGTGACCCCGCCCCTCCAAGCCGACGAAGCAGCAGCAACCCGCGTTGTAACGGGAGTGTGCAGAGCGCCCCGTAGTGAACGCTGACAAAACGGTGGTACGCCATGCGCAACAGAGCGCTCACTCTGGGAATGAACGAGGGTTTGACGTAGTCGCGGATAGGAGGGAAGTCTATAAGCAGTTTGCGGCAGCAGGGGGACGTCAATAGGCAGCCCACCATTGGGGCCAAGCTCCCCTTCCACATGGATGTCCCCTTCGATGGCATTGAGTCGTAAAGATCGGCAGGGGTGACGAGGCTCGGGTCATCGGACCCAAAGTGTCGAGGATGGAGATCTCTTCTTTGACGATCCACTGCACCCCGACGAGGCGTTGAAGGCCAGACGTTGGTGCGCACGAGAATCCGTGACAAAGCCCCCAGGTCAAAAGGCATGGCGCCGTCGGGGTAGCGGGTGCGTTCGTAGATGTACTCGGTATTGAAGTAACCCTGATCCGGTCGAAAGTAGCCCACGCCTCCCGAACTCGGGGTCATCAACGAGGTCCGAGAAGGTCGCACGGGAGCGGGCGGCGTCCCTGGACACAAGATTGCACCAGTGCGAGGCCCCACGGACACGTGGGGGAAGTTAGCGCTCTCGAAGAAGACCAACGGGTCATTATGGTCGTCATCGCGGCAATCGAATCGGCTGAATGAAGCACCTACCACATCGTGGCCGAAGGGGGTCAGCCCACCCGCCGGGCGAGCGGAATAACCGTACTCCGCTTGCCGCCATAATCTTCCGAAATAAGCTTGAGTCTAGCCGTTTTCGTAGGAATCAGCCTGAAACCGTCGAACTACGACGCGAAATAGAGGACTCGCATGGCGAGCCATCCTGTTTTCGTGGAGGATTGAATACCGTAGCTGGCGAGTCGGTGACATGGTTGTTGAACCTGCCCCAGGAAGGTCTGGCACGGTATACAAGAATAAGCTCCAAGAGCGCAGCGAAGACTGCCGTGCAGGGGTACAGATCACGACGCCGACTCCCCTCCAGGGATACAACAACGCCATCAATGACCAGTCCTGCAATGCCACCGGTGTGCTCGACGCGTTTCATATCGTCAAGCTCTCCGCTCACGCGCCAGGTGGGGTGTGCCGCCGTGTCCAACAAATCACCTTGGGGTACCGGGGCGCAAGGGCGGTCCCCTCCACCAGACACGACACCCCATGCACGCCGCCAGGGACTGGCCCACTACCCGCCAGAAAGAACGCTTCGAAGCAACGTTTACGACGCACGAGGCTCACACTGCCGCCAAGTCCGCCCACCTCATTGAATGGCTACCCACCTGCCCCATCCCCGAGGGTGCCCACCTGGGCAGGACTCTATGGCGGTGGAAAACACTCTTTTGACTCACTTTGACACCGCAGGTGCCAGTAGCGAGCCCACCAAAGCCATCAACGGAATCATCGAACTCGGCTGACGAACCGCCATAGGCTACCACAGCCCCTACAATTTCCGCCTGCGCATGCTCCTCATCACTGGAGGCCTATATACCTCCACCTACACCCAATTATGAAGAGCCGGAAATGACCAAATCTACTGGTAGAACACATTCCATTGGCCAGTCGCCGAAATTCTGATCGAGAACTACGAGGACGGAGCATTGACCCAAGAAATTGCCAAGCCTGACATGCATTATGCGGCGCTCCGTCGCGCCGAACTCGACCTCAGCCCCGAGGTCAAGCGGGCAGCCCGCACCGACGGACAGAAGATCGAGGTGTTCCTCCTGTTCGCCAGTGGGACAGTCCGACGTGAGCGGATGGAGATGTACGGAGTGAGTGAATCAATAATCAAACTAGGGCTACGTTTGCCGATACGGGTCACGATGGGCTGCCGCAAGCGAGCGGTGCGCGTGCCGTTGCGATCGCAAATAGATCAAGCGGGAGACCGGTACCGGACAGGAACTGCTGGTCATCGATGCCCGCCTCATTGATCACCTCACGGGCACGAGCGAGCATTGATGGCGCCTCGAGGGATGAGATTCTACCGGGCTCAGCACGTCGCCAACCGTTCTGCGACATACGAATCATGGCGTTCCTATAAGTCACGTCTCTCATGACGCCGAGCGTACGAGCGCGATAGAGAAGCGCAGCAAGGCTGACACCCCAGTGCTCCTTTAGCTCCGCAAGTTTGCCCCAGCCGCGAGAGGCAGTCGTCACAGGCAGATGCAGCGCGATCTCCTCAGCTGGCATCAGAAACTCTGCGGCGAAGCGGTTGGCTTGCTCCTCCGCGATCTTCCCACCAGGTTCGGCATCGTGGTGCATGATCAGGTGTCCGATCTCGTGGGCGACATCGAAACGTTGTCGGTAGTAGTCCTCTTTCACAGGATTGAGCACGATAATCGGGCGCGTGCCGGTGTGCAAGGAATAGGCATCGATTGCCGCAACACCAGGTTCACTAAACACGACGACCACACCAGCACGCTCCGCTAGCCGGACAACGTGTTGTATCGGCCCTGGAGCGATACCGAAGAAATCCCGGGCTTCACGCGCCACTTCCTCCGGTGAGGCATCAGCTTCATCTGGAGCCACGGGGAGATCGGGCAGCAATGTCTCGGGAAGCTCAACGATCTTCTCGAGGAGTCCGGTGACCTCCGTGACGAATTGGCCGTAAGCCTCCGCCTCGTCCTGAGCAACCTGCGGGGTTGAACGCAGCGAACGGAAGTGTGGCTTCTCAATGCGGGGAGGGGGCCCCCCAGCAAAGAACTGTGGCTCGACTCTCAGCGCCAATGCCAGTTTGGCTACTGTAGCGCGATTGGGTCGTTTAGCCCCGCTCTCCCAGCCCGTAACTGATGCTGGCGACATCCCGATCAGTTCCGCGAGACGGGCTTTCCGAAGACCGGCGAGCTGGCGCGCCATCGTCAACCGCTGTCCGTTGAAGAACGACGTGGCGTTAGCGAGCGCTTGAGTGGTGTGTCCCGCGCTAGCCATTCGAAGTGGCCGTGCCGTCGCCTGCCTGTGGCTTCTTGATGCGAACAGCGATCTCTTCAACCTGTGTCGAAGGAGCGCCACCCGGAAGCACAGGAGGCAAGCCCCGCTCTGTCAGTCCAGGAGCCGTACCATCGGCAAGCAAAAGACGACGCCAGTGCCAGCATGAATCTCCCTGGAACTCGGGGTTCTTACTCTGACCGATGTAAAGTTCAAACCTCCCGGTCAACGGATCGTAGGAGTGCGCAGCAACGAGCGTCACTCCTTCAAAATCATCATCGCCAGGAATTCCGGCGACGGCCTGCAGGCCGAAGTCCTCATCCGTGAAGAGCGTGTCCTGGGTAATGAAGGACTGTGACGCCACACACCGTTTCGCCTCGCTCCGTTCTCCCCAGTTGATACGATCGACCCCACCATACTTGAACGACTGTAGTAGTACACGATAACCGTCAGCCGCCCATCCCGGCGACCGCTTGTAGTCGCTTCGACTGACACGATCCGGGGGAAGTAGCGGCATTGCGCGCCACGCTTCTGGCGTAATGCCGCGCCCGAGGATATCTTCACCGAGATTGTTAGCTCCGTCGGGAAGGGTGTAGCGCCCATTGGCGGTCACGCGGTCGAGAGAGTCGCGGAGGTACACGAAGTTGTGGACGCCGATGATCATCTGATCATGACCGGCATCTTCGTCGTAGTCCTGCCCCGTTCGAGCGAACGCCACGGACGCGGCCCACTTAAGCGCCTCAAGCAGCCCGGAACGATCCAGACTCTCCAGCGCATCGTCTTCTGAGGTCATGCCCCCAGTATAACACACAGCCAGTATGTGGTGCATATAATTTTACTTTCAGCGTGGCGTCAGCGACCTAAAGCCAACTCTTGAGGCGGTATATCTCATGATGTTGGCGTGGGCACACTCCCTGGAGTCACGAACGCCGGAGCGCCTTGCGGACGAACGATCACCACCTGGTGTCGGGCTCGCGTGATGCCGACGTACAGCAGTCGCCGTGCTGCAGCACGCTGCGCCTTGGTATCGGTGTCACAGAAGAAGGTGCCCTGGTACTGTCCTTCGATGAGCAGGACACCGTCGAACTCTTTGCCCTTAGCCTTGTGGATAGTCATCAGCACACAGCCGCGGGGATCGCGCTGGTCGGACTGAAGTTTGACTACGTTAAGCGCGCGACGTACCAGATCGGTGGCCCTACCGTAACTGCCGCGAAAATCCCAAGCCGAAGCAAGGAAGCTTCCGATCTCATCGGTTGCCCGGAAGAGCGTGACGAACTTGGCCTTCGCCAATAGATCCGACAAGTCATTCCCAACATCGAGCAAATCACGTGCACGTATCCAGTCCTTTGCTGGATCGCCCTGTAGCATCAAACCACTGTCGTATGACGCTGTGAGGGCCTTGGCACTCTTCAACCGCTGCGCTTCACCTTCAAACGCTCGACCAGCGGCATCGCGGTACCGCTCGCTAGTCCGCCGGGCGTTGTTGCTCGCACGGGTAGCGTTTTTCGCCTCGAAATAGTCAGCGATGCAATTGAAGGTCTGGCCGAGTGCAGCTTTCTTGGGGTGGCTCTGCCACTCCAGAACCGAGGCCACCACCAGAGCGGCCGCTGCCGTAAGATCGGCGTCCCACAGCACGTCGTGCTCGACGGGTCTGATTATCTGACCTTTGAAGCTGTGTTCCTCTCCAAGGATCGTCGATAATGTCCCGACGAGTACGTTTGTTCTCGCGAGAACAACGACCGAAGGATGGGCGATACCCGCTTTGCAAAGCGAGTCGAGCATCCAGGCGACGCAAGCATGGACAGTGCTGTCGAATACACTCGGGCCGTACGAACACGTGATCACGTCTTTAGTGACCGGCAAAGGTCGATTCGTGAGCACGGCGTTAGCGTACGGCAGGATGCCGGCATCCGGGCTTCGATGATTCTCCCCTCTGAGATCGAACTCGGCGGGCCCGAGGTGGGTACGCAGGTGTTCGAGACGCTCTGGATCCACCCGCGGGTTGTAGTCGAAGATCCGTTGATCCGGGTCCGCCATGAACATGGTCTTCGAGCGTGCGGAGAGCGCCTTGACCAGATCCCATTGCGCATCGTCTGTGTCCTGGAACTCGTCCAGGATGATTACGGGGTACTTGTTGGCAAGCAAGGACGCTATCGACGCACTGCCAGCAACGAGTCGGGCAGCGGCCGCAGCGAACTGACTGAACACGTAGCAACCCTCATCACGTGCGAGGCGCGATGCTTCGGAGTCCCAGTCACCGTCGAAGGCGGCCTTAGCGAGTTTCTCTTTGCCAGGATAGATGATGCGCGGAACGTGCCCCGTGAGCAGGCGACCATGCGCTCGCAGAATGTCCATTGCGAACGCATGGTACGTGCGCACGGCAATCTGGCGACGCTCTTCCGATCGCAAGATATCGCGGCAGCGGATTTCGATCTGCCGGACGGCCGCTCGGGAAAAGCTGAGGAACAGGATCTCCTGGCCTCGGTACAATGCTGGAAGCATTGTCTGGGCTTTCAGGAGAGACAGGGTAGTCTTGCCAGAACCTGGGCCGCCGAGCACCAGGACGGGACAGTCATGCTCCAGGGCCCCCTGGGCGGTTTCGGAGAGCTGCACCTCCATGGCGCTTATTCCTCAGGCTCTGCAACACCGGCCGATGCAGCCGCGTCGTCCAGCACCAGTTCAGGCTCGTCCTGGAGCTGTTCGTTGATAGTGAGAAGCGCGTCGCGGATGAAGTCAGGCAGCTCAGTCTCGGTCTGACACTGCTCAATGAGCATGCCGGTATATCCGAAACCGAATGCATCGCCCTTGCGTGCCTTCAGCACCTTCGCTGCCAGTGTTGCCAGGTCATCGTCAGCAACCCGCTCGGGTACATAGGGATGATTTTTCGGATAATCATCGCGCTGCACAACTGCGTCCAGGAAGCTCCGAAGAACACTCGTCGGAACCTGCTTCACGAGGAGCTGTTCGATGCCCTCTTCCCCCGACTGCCAGAACTTATCGAACGACTCGATGTTCTCCTTCGCATCCCCTGCATCGCAGTCGTTCAGCTTGTCCCGCATGCCATAGACACGCTTGCCGAGAGCTTTGAACACCGGCGCGTACCCCGGCACCGCACGGTCCCCACCGGCGTTGAAGAGGGTGACGCCAGCAAGATCGACGTGCATGTAATCATCGCGGAACTGTTCGAGTGCCGATGAGACCGCGTACACGGCGACCATCTCCGTCTGCCCCTCGAGGACGAACACGGCACAGCTCAGGATCGCCTCGGCAAACTGCCGACGCTGCGTACGGTAGGTCTTCGGGTTGACGCTCGTGGTGTCGATTGGTGCACCGATAACAGTATCGCCGTCGCGCGAGAGAATCACGACGTTCTTCGGCTCGAACTGCTCAATCACGTAAGGCGAATGGGATGTGACGATCGACTGTCCCATTTGCTGCACCACGTACTTGGTCACGCGCCGCTGAGTGTGAGGAGGAAGCGCAATCTCGGGCTCCTCCATCACGAAGATGACCGATCGATGTTCCTTCAGATCCGCGATAATCGTCAGCAACGCGAAAACCAGCAGATTGATCGAGCCTGTGCCTTGCTTGGCGAACGGCACCGGATGGTTGCTTGGTTGCGTCGCAACGAAGAGTCGGACGACCTCGCGTAGGTGCTCACGCGTTAAGTCTGAGGCGAAAAACCCCACAGAGTTCTCACTGGGAGCCATGTTGACGAACTTGCTGAGGCGCGTGCGGATGTTCTCCCGGACGGCCTTGAGTTGTTCGATCTCTCCGATCGCCGGATCAAGGCCTTGCAGCGTTCCAAGTGCGTCCCGCCACATCTCCGCTGCGCCCTCACCGCCGAGCCGGAGGATTGTGTCGAGCAGCGAACCGCGCTGCAGACTGAGCGCACGAGATCCGGTGCGCAGCGCTCGCAGGAAGATGAAGCCACAGAGTCGCTTGTGCGCACGGTTGAACTGTGCGCGGCCCGAGCCGAGCGATGCACGCTCGTCTTCATCCAACTCATCGAGTTCGGGTTGCGGGTGGTCGAAGAACGTGTCCCCAATAAAGTCGTCTTCTTCGCGGTCGTAGCGCCCGATGAAGATGATAGGAAGCGCCCAGACAATTCCATCGCCATCAGCAGATTGGAGGCCGTCCTGTTCCTCGTCAATGAAGGAGAGTTCCTCGTCATCCCAACATCGCACATGCTGGAAGAACCGGCGTAGCTGCTCATCCGAAAGGTCTGTGAGCACGGCACGAACGCGAATCTCGCGTGGGCCACCCTCAGCGCCGAGGTAGGCACCATTGGAGAAATCATGTTCGTCGATAACCGGGCGTCGGTAGAGGCGCTCCGGACCCAAGACGAGTTCCAATGCCTCGCACACTGTGGACTTCCCGATGTTGTTTCCGCCGACCAGCAAGGTGTGCTGCTGGAAGACCACACGTCCCTTTCCGATTCCGCGGAAGTTCTCGATCTCAAGTTGTCTGACCCTCATGTCATGGTCTCCTCGTCACCCGATATAGCTACTCTACTGAAATCAGTTGCTTTATTTAACAGGGCACGCACCAACACCAGCGAGATGACTGGATCATCCTGAATTATATGGAGGGTTGGTTATGCCGTGGCAAGTGAGGCAGTGGCACGGCTGTGATGATAGCGGCGTTCGGCAGCAATGGGTGGGAGATCGTCATCGTTGGCCGGGTGGAGGCAGGTGCAATTGTACCAGTTGACCCACCGGGCGGTTGCATGTCCCAGGCCTCCAACGCCGAAGCATTGATGCGCTGCGCCTTCTCAGCGGTAGTTTCAGGCCGGTCACCAGCATCGATCCAGACCCGTCCGGATTCCGGCTGCGCAAGGCTTGTGGGTTGATCCCTAGTCCCTTCGCCGACGCGGCGCACTCCGTGCACCCCAACTAGGCCGACCACCACAATCCTCAGACCCACCCCATCATCGAGCGCGGGTCCTTACTCAAGATCAATTCGAAGCAGCGCAACGCGACTTACGCCGAGGGCGCGGCCCTGTGGGCGCGCGTCATTCCCACACCCCGACGCGGGTGGTTGGCGGGGGATTTGATACCCGGATCGCCCCTGCACGCCAATTTGGGTCATTTTCTGGGGTTTTTGACCCTGCTAGGGTGGTCACGGTTTCACACGAAGAGCGAAACAGCCGAGCAGGGGCTTGAAGACAAGACATGGTTGCGGGTATCGCGGTGTGCCCGTGGGTGAGGACAGACAAGCGGCAGACAGGCGGGGCGCCGCGCCCGCGACGCGAACGCGATAGGATTGTGTCCATGCACACAGAGTCGTACTTGCATCACGGACACACGGTCTACGAGCACCGCCTGGAGGTCCCGCTGGACCACCTGCGCCCCCGCGGGGATGACAACCCGACAATTGAGCTGTTTGCGCGCGAAGTCGTGCGCAAGGGCCACGAGGATTCCCCCTACGCGGTGTTCCTCCAAGGCGGTCCGGGCTACCCGAGTCCCCGCTTCGGTTCCTTCGGGGGCGGCTGGATGAACCGTCTTCTCCAGGACTACAGGGTGGTCCTGCTGGACCAGCGAGGCACGGGCCAGTCCACGCGCATGGACGCCCAGGCACTCTCCCACCTGGCGACGGACGAGGAGAAGGCCGACTACCTGCGGCACTTCCGCCAGGACCAGATCGTCTACGACGCCGAGGCGCTGCGCAAGGAGCTGTGCGGGGACGAGCCATGGACGACGCTGGGCCAGTCCTTCGGCGGATTCATCACGACCTCCTACCTGTCCCTGGCTCCCCGGGGCCTCAAGGCCAGCCTGATCACGGGTGGCCTGCCCGGCCTCGTCCACGTCGACGACATCTACCGGCTCACCTACGAGCGCACGGCCGCCCGCAACCGCGCCTATTTCCGACGCCACCCGGGCGACGAGAAGACGGTGCGGGAGCTGTGCGCACACCTGGCGGACACGGAAGAGGTGCTGCCGACGGGCGAGCGCCTCTCCCCCACTCGCCTGCGCATGATCGGCATGATGCTGGGCGGGCAGGCGAACACGGACCAACTGCACTACCTGTTGGAGGGTCCGTGGGTCAGCGTCGGCGGGGTGCGGCGCCTGTCCTCGCAGTTCCTTCAGGCCGTCGCCGCGCAGGTCAGCGTCGCGCCGATCTACGGGGTGTTCCAGGAGTACATCTACGCGTGTGCCACCCCCGAGCTGGCGGGAGAGGCGACGGGGTGGGCGGCGGACCGCCTGGCGGAGGAGGTGCCGGGCTTCGCCAAGGGCGCGGACCCGCTGGACGAGAGCGAGCCGTTCTACCTGACGGGCGAGCACTTCATGCGTCGCGTTTTCGACGAGGACCCGGGCTTGGCTCCCCTGGCGGGCGTCGCCGATATCCTTGCCTCCACGACGCAGGCCCCTCCCGTGTACCTGCCCGAAGTCCTGGCCACCAACACGGTGCCCGTGGCTGCGGCCGTGTACTACGACGACATGTTCGTCCCGCGCGAGCTTTCGCTCGACACCGCGCAGCTCGTGGGGGCGCGCCACTACATCACCAACGAGTACCAGCACGACGGTTCCGCCTACTCCGGCGGCTCGGTCGTGTCCCACCTGCTTGACCTGCTGGCCGACTGAGGCCGACTGATCACCCGATTGAAAGGACACTCCATGGCTCCCCTCTCCTCCTGCTCCTGTCCCTGCGCCGCGGATCCAACCCGGATCGCCGGCTTGGCGGCGGGGGTTGGCGCCACCGTCGCGTGGTACGCGCTGCCCGATTACGTGCGTTCGCGCCCGCTGCGCGGCCTCATCAAGACGGGGCTTCTGGGGGTGATCGGCTGGTCGCTCGTGTCAATGCTGCCCGATGAGCCGGAACTGGCACCCTACGACGACGAGGTTGACTGCTCGAAAGGCGCGGAGGCTGCCGACGAGGATCCCCTTGAGGGGGTGACGGAGGCCGCACCCTGCGAGCTGGGGGTCCTCGGGGGCGCGGTAGCGGGATCCGCGCTTGTCACGCTTGCGCTCGAGCGGTGGTTGTTCCGTCGCGGGGAACGCCGCCGCGCGAGCGGGGTGCGTTTCGCCCACACGAGGCAGGGGCTGGCCCTCGGGGGACTCGCGGCCGTCTTGGACGCGGCGACGCTGGCGTCGCGGTCACAGGGCGCGTGCGGGCTGCCTCGAGGGTAGGTTCGCGCGACGCCGCGCGCCCCCTTAGCGACCGAGCTTCGTCGCCGTGATCCAGGCGACGAAGGCGCCGATCCATCCGCACAGCATGACGAGGATGGGCGCACCCAGGGCCGTCCACCAGGAGGAGGCGGGAACGAAGTACCTCACGGCTCCGAATGCTGTGGGGGTGAGCGCAATGATCGCGATCGAGATCGTCGCGGTCATCGCGCCGACGGGGCGACGCTTGAACGCTAGGCCCACGACGTCGCGGCGCGTCTTGCCCTGACCGGCGGCGACCCGCGAGATGTGCTGGCGCACTGCGGAGCCCATGGCGCGCAGGGGAAACAGTGCGCTCCACGCCAGCCCAACGATGAGGGCTACCTGACGACTGCCGAGCGCGTAGATGAAACCGACAATGGACCAGCCGAGCAGGTAGGAGACGGACACGCCCAAGCACAGGGAGAACAGCGGTTTGAACACCAGCCAGTGCAGCTGATTTTCGTAGACGTTGGCGGCGGGGTTCTGCTCGAGGAGGTCGCGGTACAGGCGGCTGCTGGCGTCGGCGTGGTCGTCCGCTTCGAGGGAAGCGATGGATTCTCGAGCAGCCACATTCTCCGGCTCGAGCGCGAGGACGCGTTGGAAGACTTCGAGCGCCGCTTTCTCGTCATCCCTGGCGAGCACCCTGCCGAGGGTGTTGAGCACATAGGAGTCTTCGGGGTCGAGATTCTCGGCTTCACGCGCCGCGTGCAGCGCCTCCTCCCACCGGTGGTTACGCGCAAGAGCGTTGGCCTTTGTGGCATGGCTAGTCCCCACCTCTGGACTGCTCTCGACGAGGCGTGTTGCATGGTCGAGCGCGCGACGAGAATCCGGCTCTAGGTGCGCCAGCCAGTACAGCGCCATCGCGTGATTGGGCGAGGCTTCGATGGCTCGTCGGGCGCACTCATACGCCTTCTCCTTCTGATCGAGGGTCAGGTGGGCTTGGACGAGGGCGCAATTCACTCGTGCCGCGACCTCCGGATCGCTCTGAGGGATCGTGGCGAGCTCTTCGATGGCCTGTTGGGGACGCTTGATGTCGATCAAGAAATAGGCGCGCTCAATCCGCTCCTTGATGTCATCGTTGGACATCGATCCTCCTCGGTCTCACGTAGCAAACGGCGAGTGGTGGGCGGCGTCAGCACGCCGCCCACCACCTCACATGAGGTTGTTTGCCCTCATGTACTCGGCGAGGTCGTCGTATTGGCCGTCTCGGTTGCCGTATTCGATGAAGTTGCGGGCGGTCACGAACCAGGGCCCAGCGCTGGGCCGAATCTGCTCCAGCGCCCTCAGGAAGTCGTGCATGGTCACCATGCGCACGTTGCCGGTACGCAAGGAGTCCATCATCGCGTATTCGACGGCGCTGTCGACCAGGTGGGCCAGGTCGGCACCGGTGAATCCTTGGGTGCGCTGCACGAGGTGGCCCAGGTCGATGCCTTCGACGGGGCGGGACTTGAGGTGGTGGTAGAGGACTGCCTGTCGGGCGGGGCCATCGGGAGGCAGGACAGCGACGCTGCGGTCGAAGCGTCCGGGCCTGCGCAGCGCGGAGTCCACGTCCCACGGGGTGTTGGTGGCGGCGAGGATGAACACGCCTTCGTTATCGGATCCGATGCCATCCAGTTCCATGAGGAGCTGGTTGGTGATCGGTCGCATGTTGTAAGATCCGGCGTGCGATCGCCGCATGCCGATCGCATCGATTTCGTCGAGGAAAAGCACGACGGGTGCGTTGGCACGCGCGGTCTCGAAGAGCTCGTGGAGGTTAGCTTCCGATTCACCGAAGTAGCGTGCCATGACATCGCTGATCCTAACGTTCATGAATGCGGCACCGACCTCGCCAGCGAGAGCGCGGGCGATGTAGGTCTTGCCGCATCCGGGAGGACCGTACAGCAGCAGGCCGCCGTTGAGGCTCTTGCCGTAGAGCTTGCGGATTTCCGGGTTCCGCAGCGGAGCCAGGAAGGCCATGGTGAGGCGGTCCTTGACGGACTGCATGCCGCCCACGTCCTCCAGCGTTGACGTCACACTCTCGATGTCCCACACCTCACCCTGGGGTTTGTCGTCAACTTCGATTTCGCCTTCGACTTCCCCCTGCTTCACGAATGCGGGCGCAGGCCCGCCGACCTGCTTCTCGGCACTCTTCCAGTCGAAGCGTTGCTCTTTGGCGCCATCGGTATGAGCGGCACCATCACGCTCGTCTCCGGCCTCAGCCGCCGGAGCGTGTTCCTCGTCGGGGGTCGCTTCCTCGGTCGCATGCGGAAAGGCCGGGGGATGTACCGACACGATCGCGGGAATGCCTGCATCCTCCGAGGCGTGGGCCACCGCAGTGGACTCGTCGGCACCGCCGCTGTCGGATACGCCCTGAATCTGCGACGCGTCCTGCGGGTAGGGGACGGGTTTTTCAGCCGGTTCCGCGGCGGACGCCACGGCCGCGTCGACATCAGGGGTCGAGGGCACGGTGTCTTCGGTAAACGTCGCGGACTCTTCGGCGACGGGACTCTCCGAGGACGAGGCCGCCTCGTCAGGGGAGGAACCAGCCGCCGGAGCGGGGGCCTCGGGTGCGCCGAGGGCGCTGCGCATGAGGGCAGCGACGCGCTCGTTGGTCGGGTCGGCGGCGAGAACGACGGCGAGATGAGGGATGGCTTCGCCGCCCCTCCCCTCGTTGATGAGCAGCTCGGCCAGGTGCTCGCGCAGCGGCAGGTCCTCGGGCCGTTCCTCGATCACGGCGCTGAGGGAGTCAATCAGTGGATTCGTCATGCGTCCAGCCTACCGTTCGACGCGATGGAGACAAGGCCGGGTATCAGCGTCGCGCCGTCCGGTGAGGACGCTGGGGGCGCCCCAGGCCCACGGTCGACGCACGGGCCGGGACGGCACTCGGACACGGGTGGCCCTAGAGCGTGCGCGAGGCGATCCTGCGCTGCGCTTGCAGCGAGCGCCACGCGTTGAAGAGGCTCATCGCCAGGGGAATGGACACGAGGGCTGCCAGGAGCCAGGACTGCGCGACGATGGCGGCCCCTGCGATGGCCAAGAAGGCCGCGAAACAGGCGCGCTGCATGCGCGTGCAGGCGGTCATGATGGACCCGTCGGCCCGGGCGGCCCGCAGGGCCACGTGGGAGTCGGAGAAGATGACGAGATCTTCGTTTCCGGACCATTCACGGCGCCACCTCAGGTCGTTGACGGTAAGCGCAGCGAGGAGGGACAGGAGGACGAGGCCTCCCCCGACGATCAGCGCGCTGGCCGCGAAGGAGAGGGTGTGGTCGTCCGGCTCGGACATTGAGGCGATCTGCGCGGCGGCGACGATGCCGCTGACGGAGACGATGAGCACGGCGGTGACGACGACGATGGCGAGGTTGATGCGCGCGGCGATCGTCTGCTCGGCGCGCACGCGGTTGTATCGGCGCAGCCGATCGTTACCCAATCGGTAGGGTCTTGGCGCCGCCTCGAATTTTGAGGATCTGGATCTCACTCCCCCACAATATCCTTGTTCGTTGATGTTTCATACCTTTGCGCGATGGAGTGAGGTGTCAAATCCATAACATTTCCGTCGGTCAGCATACGCCGGGAGTGTCGTCCCGCATCCCGCGCTCACGCTCGCCCGCACCTGCGGCGCCGCCCGGCTCGGGCAGGGAAAAGGGGGGCGACCAGCGGCTTCACACCCACGTGGGGGACGTGGTGACGGCGGCTCCACCGGGAAAACGAGGGCGACCAGCGGCTTCGCCCTCCACCGGAGCGACCTCGTTGACGAAAAGCGGCGGCTCTCCTTCTTCGACACCGGGCGCACGCCCGACATCTTGGGAGTTTGTCACAGTCTTGCACACGCGCGAATGGACGGAGTAGTCTGCTTAACGAGCGGGGCCTGACCCGCCGGTGGCCAAGCGCCGTTTAGTTGGAGTGAATCGATGAGCAGCCCGCCCCCCCCCCGAGCGTTTCGGCGGTGGATTCAGCGGTCCCGTATTCTGCCGGGACCGTCGAGTTTGCCGAGTCCTTCTCGTGGGACTTTCCCGTTAATGTGAGCGCCGTCCTGGACCTGCAGGACCAATGCGACGCGCCCATCGCGGCACTGGACGAGGCCATCGGCGATGCGTCAATCGCGCGCGGTCAGGTCGCCCACCAGACCGCGGCACTGGTGGAGACGGTCGTCGAACACCTCACGAACGTCATATCGGCCAGCGAGCACGCGCTGGCCGGCTTCCGGTCCGTTCGCTCGGCCCTGGAGGATTACGCGGGTGCCATGACACCCGTCGAGCTCGAGTATCAGGCCATCGCCTCGGATGCTGAGGCCGCCGGGTTGGAGGTTGCCCGGGAAGGGACTTCCGTGACGGTCAGCCACCCGGCCAACGTTCCCGCAGGGGTGGGGGTTGTCTTCGCGGCGCTGCACGCTCGCTGCACGCGCAACCAGCGCATGTTCAGCTACGCCGAGGCGCAGTTCGGCGAGGACCTGGCCCAGATCGATCCGAGCCTCTGGGAGTCGACGATCACCCCGATCTTCAACGGGTTCGTCAGCAAGTACGGGTTCCCCACGGGGGATGACGCTGCCAAGCGTATTCCCGACTACCTGGACACCATGCGCACCACCGCGGGCGACCTCATCGAGTCGACGTATCTGAAGGCCAACGGTGCGACCTATCAGCCCCCGCCCGGCATCAAGGACGCTTCCCTGTGGAAGCGGGTAACCGCCCCCGGTGAGTTGAAGAACTGGAAGGTTCCCTCCGTCAATGCCGTCGAAGGCGGCAGTCGAGTGGTCAAAACAGCCGACGCACTTCGTATAGGAGGCAAAGTCGCAGGCCGTGCGTGCGCGGTACTCGACGGTGCGATCACCGCCTACGACACCTACCAGTCGGACTCCTACCACCACCCCGAGATGGGGGAGGGCGAGAAGATCGCCCGGGCCGGGGTCATGGGCGTCGCATCAGCGGGGGGAGCGTACATCGGTGCCACATACGGCGCGCAGCTCGGCGCCGCCATCGGCGCAGTCGGCGGCCCCATCGGCATCCTTGCCGGAGGTGTCATCGGCGGCGTCATAGGCGGGCTAGTGGGAAGCAAAATTGGACAAAAAGCAGCAAGTCTTGTCAATGACGGCATGCACGCGCTCATCAACAGTGGAGGTTGACAGTTATGATTTTCTGGGAGGTTCTTGGCGCAATTTTCGGGCTCATGATTATCGGCGCCTGGTACATGGAAACCTATCTCGATACCACATTCTCTAGCAACTCCCGCATTATCACCTCGCGGATGAGCAGCAGCGCGAGAAGCCAAGCAACGACACGCCCACTTGCTGGCCTTGGTTTCTTTATCTGCAGCCTCGGAGAAGCTATCTACCAACTTGGTACCCATTACATCGTCACAGGAATCCTCATAGTCACCGGTCTACTCTGTTTTCTTATCGGCGCCATCTACCATTTCTTCCCCTTACCAGTTCCCCGATGGGCCGACGCGCACTACCAGTACATGAAGCGCCACAATCTGCTGGACGAGAACGGCGATCCTTTGCCGCAGTTCGAGGTTTCGGAAGACGCCGAGGAGTCCGCTACCAACGATCAGAACGAGGACACGCTATGAGTCTGTCGTCCTATTGGCTCATGCCTCCGCGATGGTCTACGTGCCCGAAGGAGGACATTGCCTCGATCCTCAAGCAGGCATTCACGGAAACTGGTGAAACAGTAGATCGGGCAACAGGCGACGATCCGCATCCGGATTCAACATCTTCCGAAGGAGGCGTCATCGCCCTAGCTGTCGGCCCCACCGATGCCACCTACGATTTCACCCCCACCATCCTGCTCCTCGCATCCCCCATCCCATCGGATACCACACCCGAACAAGCCCTCACAGAATCAGCAGTTGCCCTCTCCCATCAAGTCCCCGGATTTCGCATGCTGGAGGACTGCCCCTGGCCCGCAACGCCAGAATCCGCGCGGCTTCGCACGGGGATCTACATTCAGGGCCGGGTACCGATCACCGCCAGCCAATGGGCTTGGGCTCACGCCAAGGGTGAGGGCAGCTTCCTCCTCACGGCAACCGCGACGATGACGACCCCTACTTTCGGCGACCTGCACGAAGACGTCCTCGCGATCATCATGAGCCTGGAGGTGCGCAATGCCTGACCGTCCTCGCATGGTCATTCCGGGCGACGTCACCTCACGCTTCGCTACCTTTGAGGAGCTCACCGGTGACGCGCTGCATCTCGCGACCCTCATGCGCACGGCTCGCTCGCGACTAATCGTCGCGACCACGTCTCCGGACACTTCCCAGTGCCATCAGGCTTTCATCTGGATGCAGCCGGGCACCTGCGTTGTCACCCGGACGGCCGCCGCCCCCACCGGCGACATTGAGACCCACATTTATCAGATCGACAACGAGGAAATTCCCCACGTCGTCGCAGCGATATCTCCGCTCGCACCTAACCCCGCCGTCTTCGACGGACCTGCCTCACTGCCGACAGCAATCGTGTACGCCGCGCAGCAGGGCAGCGTCGACCAAGCAGCCCAGCTCCTCGCGACTTTTTCGTCCTACGGCCCCGACGATTCCGCGTTCGCCGCATCTCTCGTCACCCAGCGGTGGGCCTACACCACGTGGATCCGAGAGGACTGCACAGATGAGGATTCCTTCGTTCCAACAACCATCCTGTCGACCCTCATCACTCCAGCCGCCTCCTACAGAGTCGAGGCCCCATTGCTCGCGCCCAGCACCGGACCTCACATCCCCATCCAGCCCATCTACAACACGCAGTTGTGGGGCCTGATCACGCACTTCTTCGCCCTGTCACCCGAGAGGAATCAGCCATGACCTACGTCAATATCCAATGGGACTACACCGAAGTTGAGTCCATCATCTCCACCGTCGACCATGCCGGCACCCGACTCAAGAACGTTCCCATCCCGCGCTTTCCCTCCACCGGAAGCGCCCACCACGCCCTCCTGACCAGCCACCTCACCGCCCTGAGCAACACGATCAGTCAGGTCGCCTGGATCGCCAACGGCATCAGCCTGGGCCTGGGGGCAGCCACGCACGACTTCATGTGCACGGACGACGCGGCCGCCGACGTCCTCCGTGAAATCCAGCGGTACAACGACCTGTACAACAACAGGTATCCGGTCCGTCCCACCACCTGAGGACACCCCCGCCACCCCTGGAGCGCCACCCCGGCCGCGGCCTCGTAGGCGCGCGAGACACCACAGCGACACTCCGGGCGGCGGGCGCTACCCTGGTGCCTGTAGGCGGGGCCGTCGGCCTCGTCCCTTGACCCACGCCGAGCAGGAGGAGCCCATGGCGATTGAGCCCGTGTTCGAGGCCATCAACTGGAACAAGATCCAAGACGAGAAGGACCTTGAGGTCTGGGACCGCCTGACGGGTAACTTCTGGCTGCCGGAGAAGGTCCCGCTGTCCAACGACCTGCCGAGCTGGAAGACGCTCAACAAGGACGAGCAGCTCATGACGAACCGCGTGTTCACGGGCCTGACGCTCCTGGACACCCTGCAGGGCACGGTCGGGGCGGTCTCTCTGATTCCGGACGCGCGCACCCCCCACGAGGAGGCCGTCTACACGAACATCGCGTTCATGGAGTCGGTGCACGCCAAGTCCTACTCCTCGATCTTTTCGACGCTGCTGTCCACGGAGGAGATCAACGAGTCCTTCCGCTGGTCGAACGAGAACGCGGCGCTGCAGAAGAAGGCCGAGATCATCAAGTCCTACTACGACGGGGACGACGCGGAGAAGCGCAAGGTCGCCTCCACGATGCTCGAATCCTTCCTCTTCTACTCGGGCTTCTACGCTCCCATGTACTGGAGCGCGCACGCCAAGCTGACGAACACGGCCGACCTGATTCGCCTGATCATCCGCGACGAGGCGGTCCACGGCTACTACATCGGCTACAAGTACCAGCTCGCGGTGAACGAGTCCCCGCAGGAACGCCAGGACGATCTGCGCGACTACACGTACTCGCTGCTGTACGAGCTCTACGAGAACGAGGAGCAGTACACGGAGGACCTGTACGATCCGCTGGGCCTGACCGAGGACGTCAAGAAGTTCCTGCGTTACAACGCGAACAAGGCACTCATGAACCTCGGGTACGAGGCCCTCTTCCCCCGCGACGCCACCGACGTCAACCCGGCGATCCTCGCCGCGCTGAGCCCGAACGCGGACGAGAATCACGATTTCTTCTCCGGTTCCGGCTCCTCCTACGTGATGGGCGAGGTCGTCGACACCGAGGACGAGGACTGGGACTTCTAGGGCTGCCCTGTCGGCAACGGCTTTCGTGGGCGTTCCCGCCGTGGCGGGGGCGCCCACGAGCGCTCGCTCGATCTCGCGCGCTGTCTGCTCGCACACACTTCCTGCCACATGTGCAACAATTGCACCAAACGCCACAGGCGCATCGTTACGGGGTATTCCCCGCCACGACGCGCCTGACACGCGGGGACGAGGGTCGCATCTCATCGCTAACACCCACGCAGATAGAGCCACACCCCTTCCCGCGGCGGCTAGACTGTGACTGGGAGCGGCCTCGCTGCCACCACACCGTACGTCGCGCGCACCGCGCGGGGGAATGAGGAGAGCACGACTATGAGCATCTTCGACCGCTTCGAGAGCGCCGTCGAGAGAGGCGTCAACGGCGCCTTCTCGCGCGTGTTCCGGTCGGGGATCAAGCCCGTGGACATCACCACGGCGATCCGCCGCGCCATGGACGAGTCCGTCCAGGAAGTCTCCGCCTCACGCATCATCGCCGCGAACCACTTCACCGTCTACGCCTCGCGCACCGACCTCTCCTCCCTCGAAGCCTCCCTCGACGTCCTCGCCGACGAGTTCGCCCAGCAGGCCACCGAACACGCCTCGTCAAACGACTACTCGCTCCTCGGGCCCGTCACCGTTGAATTCGTCGCCGAAGCCCTCGAACCCAGCGGCACCCTCAAGGTGGACGCCGAGAATCGCAGGGGTCCGGCCGCCCCGGCCACCGCCTCGTCCGCATCCCCCGAGCACCCCATCATCGACATCGACGGGGACAAGTGGCTCCTGACCGAGCCCGTCACCATCATCGGTCGCGGCTCCGAGGCCGACATCGTCGTCAACGACTCGGGCGTCTCACGTCGCCACCTGGAGCTGCGCATCACCCCCTCGGGCGTCATCGCCACCGACCTGGGATCCACCAACGGAACGTTCGTCGAGGGCCACAGGATCGATGCCGCAACACTGCTCGACGGTAACCAGATCGTCATCGGACGCACCAAGATTCTCTTCTGGACCCATCCAGACCAGAGCGGAGTTTAATGAAGTGACCACAGACCTCGCATTCACTGTCTTCCGCATCGGTTTCCTGGTGCTGCTCTGGCTCCTCGTACTCGCCGCCGTCAACACGCTGCGACGCGACATCTTCGGAACCGTCGTGACCCCGCGCGGAAAGGGACGCGACAAGGCAGCATCGCGGCGAAAGGCCTCACGCGAGAAGCGCAAGGAGAAGAAGCGCACGTCCACCAACCCGCTCGCCCCCAAGGACCTCCTGGTGACCGGCGGCCCGCTGGTCGGCACCATGCTGCCCCTGGGCGAGGCCCCCATCGTCATCGGCCGATCCCCCGCCTGCACCCTCGTCCTCGAAGACGAGTACGCCTCGAGCCGCCACGCTGCCCTCACCCCCCAGTCCGACGGCTGGTGGATCGAAGACCTCTCCAGCCGAAACGGCACCTTCATCGACGACGAACGGCTGGCCACCCCGCGCCAGCTCAAGATCGGTGACGTCATCCGTATCGGCCAGACGACCCTCGAGTTGGTGGGCTGAAGCATGTCAGGAAACGCCGTTCAATTTCACTACGCTGCCCGCTCCGACGTGGGCCTCGTGCGCTCCAATAACCAGGACTCCGGCTACGCCGGCGCCAACCTCCTCGTTCTCGCCGACGGCATGGGCGGACCCGCGGGCGGCGACATCGCCTCCTCGGTGGCCCTCGCGCACCTGGTTCCCCTCGACACGGACTCGCACCCCGCGGACTCGATGCTGCCCCTCCTGCGCGAGGCGCTCCTGGACGCGCACGAAGAACTCACCGACCGCTCCAGCCGGGATCGCGACCTGGAGGGGTTGGGAACCACCTGCATCGCGCTCATGCGCAGCGGCAACCGCCTGGCGATGGTCCACATCGGCGACTCGCGCGCCTACGTGCTGCGCGGCGACACCCTCACCCAGGTCACCACCGACCACTCCTTCGTCCAATACCTGGTCGACACCGGCCAAATCACGCCCGAGGAGGCGGAGCACCACCCCAACCGCAACGTCGTCCTGAAGATCCTGGGCGACGCGCAGGCCGACGTGGCCCCCGACGAGACGATCCGCGAGGCCGTCGTCGGCGACCGATGGATGCTGTGCTCCGACGGCCTCTCGGGCCTCGTCTCCCCCGAGACCATCGGCCAGGTGATGGCTGACTTTGCGGATCCGGGCGAATGCGCCGAGGAACTCATCCGCCTGGCGCTGCTGGGCGGTGGCCCCGACAACATCACGTGCGTCATCGCGGACATCGTTCCCGCGGGCACCTACCCG
>ERZ773006.255-NODE-255-length-27929-cov-7.58571_pt1 | contig 27929 bp, 28 predicted proteins | sample MGYA00580843_ERZ773006 | MGnify/ENA primary metagenome ERZ773006 (study PRJEB29015, sample SAMEA2738011) | human oral metagenome | biome: human oral; feature: human-associated habitat; material: dental | place: China | collected 2052 ...
TATCTCATGAAAATACCCCCTTTACTGGTTGTCCAGTAAAGGGGGTACATATCATTAAGGGGGCTTTTTCATCAATCGAGCTTTTTTTGTTTTACGAGGCGCGCTCTACGACCTCATCAACAATCAAGCTTTTTTTGTTTTACGAGGCGTGCTTTACGACCTCATCATCATACTTAATTGAAATGCTGCGCATAAATAGTATACCAATTTATACGCAGTCTTTCAATATCTTAAAATTCTACAAACCCCCTACCAGGCTTAGAATCAGCATCCATACGTTTCAAGTCAGTTGTTTCTTTTTCAGTACGTTGTTCTGGATCAGATGTTACTTGAAAATCGGCTGCTCTACGTTTATTAGCAGCAGCTTCATTTTCCGCTTGAATGATTTTTTCTTGTAATTCTTTATTAAGTTCACTAGCTCTAGTTTTCGTTGTTTGTAATGTCGTATCCGTTCTTGTAGCATCTATTTCATTATTGACCTCTTGAATATCAAGAAGTCCTTTGGTATTTTTACCTAATTTTTGTAATGATTGAATAACAGAGTTATTAGCATCAGCAATAGCCGATAGTCCAGTTGCCATTTTTTGAGATTCTAAATTAGCTTTAGAAATAATATTATTATTTTGAATTTTCTTATTCATATAATCAGTCTGATAATGAATTGCTTCTTTAGAATACTCTATTTCTGACCATCCTTTATCAGGGTGATCAAAATCTAAATGAATAAGACTATCGGACATTTTCATTACTGAATTGATATTAGAACGAAGTGCATCAACACTTTTCATAGCTGTATTCAGTGAGGACTTAACACTATTCATAGCCTGTTGAGCTTGTTTAACCGTATCAATACTATGTTGTAATTTAGCTTTAATTTGTTCTAATTTATCTTGTTCTTTTTTTACCCATTCAACAACCTGTTTATATCGAGATGAATCATGTACATTACCACCTCTAAAATGGAATTTCGCTTCTGCTACAGGTGTTTGAATGATATTCAGAAAAGAAAACATTAATGTAGTAGATACAATCACTTTAGCTATTTTTCGCATTTTCCCATTGGTTAACAAATTCAGTCACCCCTTCTCCAAATAACCAAATTGGTGTAACTACGGCTTGAATCTCATCTCGCTTAACAGGGCCAAAATAACGGCTATCATAACTACGAGTAGGAACATTAGCTACAAAATATTCATCACTAGACAACGTATACACGCCGTTTTGTAAATGTTGTAATGGCATACCATTGGATGTATACGATAATGTGGGATATGATTCTGCATTAATTTGAACATTATGTTCTGTAACAGTCATTATATCGCCAGGCATTCCTGCAATATGTTTTAATAACAATTGCGGAGGCCGTTTTGATCCATAAAATTGTTCCAATCTATGATTTTCTTTAACCATAACCAATGCATTAGGTTTTAATTCTTGATTATGTGAAACCACATATACACCCATAGGCGCTGACGTCGTTATATTGACATAAAACGGACTATGAACAAGTCCATAACCAACACAAATATTAAATGTAATAAGGAGAACGATAGCAACGAAAAATATTTTATCCCTTCGTTTCCAATCCTTTATAGAACGTTTTGGTTTTACATTAGATAACCATTTCATAAAGGAGCCTCCTTTCTATAATTTAGCTGATACTTGTAAACCATCAGCAATACGATTAGGCAATAAAACACCAACAACTACTACCACTACAACGAATAGTAAAGCACCTAATATACCAAATATATCTGTAGGATCGTAGGTATATACTTCCATAGCCTTTTTCATAATAGAAAAGATAAGACCAATACACATTAATCGAATTGTTCCTGTAATTAGATGGCTCATCATACCTTCTGGAATAAAACTTGTCGGCTTTAAACCTGCAAAACTTATACTAAATACAGTAAATACAGCTGACATATAAAATTCCAAATACACGACTAAAATTGAAAAAATCAATATGATAATTAAGATTAATCCCATATAAGTAGCAAACATATTTAATAAGAATAACCCCATATGATTAATCATATCTAACGCAGTCACTTTTCCAAGCCAAGTCATAGAAGGATTAAGGAATGAAATAAAATGTTGTAATTGTTGATCTGGTGCCGTAATATCACCAATGGCATTAGCTGTATCTGGTGAAAACGTAGCATATGACCATTTTGCAGTACCAATAAATACTTTATTGACAATAAATTGCCAACTTTCAATAAGAATTGTTAAAAATCCATATTTAACAATTCGTTGAGCTGCACCAGTCCAAAATGCTGAATCAAGTTGACCTGTAATCGTAGGCCCACGCCATGCAAACATTGAAAAATCAATAATAGCCAATACAGCTAATAAAGGTAACGATACTTGAATCAAACTTTTAATAGCAATTACACACCCATCCACAATAGAATCAACAATTGTTCTAATAGATGAACCCATTTTATAGATATAGGAAAAATCTAATCCTAAAGGACGATTAAGTACACTATTCATGCTAAAGTAGTTGATGATTGAAGAAACACCTGCTTGATAACCTACACCAGGATCACCTGTTTTTAAACGGTTATAATTAGCAATAAAATTATTCATGTGTTCCACAATTGCAGGAATACTTAAATTCCCCATATTACCTGCCCCACCGTTATACCCTGTATAAGCAATAGCAGGATCACCATTAGCAGCTTGCAGCATTTTAGCATAGTAATATACCGAGCCATGAATATTTTGAGTTACATCATAAATATCATCTTGTGAGTTTAAATCATAATCTGACCAATACTCATAACTTAGTTGACCTAAACCATATCCAAAACCATCACCCGCAGGTTGAGTTCTCCAACTAGATTCTGTTTCAAATAAGGCAAGTAAAGCTGTTTTATCATAAATTCCGTATTTATCAGCTTCCTCCCAAATACGATCGACAACATAATGCGGATCTTCATTAGTATATCTTGCAACATAATCATAAGCCAGTTCTTTACTAGTCCCAATATCAACATGATTATTAGCAGTTAGTGCATACGCTGTATTGTAATTGAGTATCATCATGAGTGTAAAACAAACACCCATGATGATACGTTGTAATGTAATATGTATATTATTATTCATAAGCTATCACCTTATGAACGCTTATAACCGTTAAGATGGGACAATCTTCTGGAAATAGTAGAAGCTGTGTTTTCACGAGCAACTGCATTTAAGAATGTATTCTTAGCTGCATTAATTTGATGACGGTAAGCACCTTTAGTAACAGTACCTAAATGACTAGCGGTACCTCTCATTGAATTAAAAATAGCACCTCTAACAGTATTTGAACTTGCAGCAGCTATGCCACCTGCACGAATAGCATCACCACTAATACGAGAAGCGTTAGCCATTCCTCTAAAAGCGGCTGCACTACCTGCACCCATAAATCTAGTAGTCATAGCACCTGCTCCTGCAGCAGTAGCAGCAGATTGTACTACGCCTGTAGCAGATGCGCCCATAGATGGCGTACCACTTAACATACCAGAAATAAGGCTAGGTAATTTCCAAATCAAGAAAGCATACATACACGCTTGTAATACGGCTTCAAATAATTTTCCATAATCGTCATTTGTAATCGCATCCATTTTGCTAATCATCGTAGACATAAGACCAAGAAGGAATATCATGATCATCAGCTTAACGCCAAAATTGACAACAGCACCTAATGCTTTCTGACTAATAAATGACGTATGACTATTAACACCAAACGGCAATAAGATAATAGATAAAGCCGTTGTTAAATAGAACTCAACGAAACAAAGAAGAACATTTAATGCAATAAACGCAAAGGCAATAAAGATAGCTAACGCAAGAATAATTTTAATAATTCTTCCTGGAATAGCAGCAATCGATTCGCCTAATCCAGAAAATGGATTAGTCGGAGCATTTGCTTTTTTATCTGCTTCAACCATTTTTGTAGCATCTTTATTAAGATTACCATTAGAATCATAATAAGGTATATTGTCTGAAGATTTTGCAGTATCTGACATCGGAATATCATATATTGCATTATTCCAAAGTCGATACATCTTCTTTGTGCCTTCTACCATAATTGAGGAAGGCTTTGTTGCGGTTTGATGGGCAGAAGCAATTTGGCCAACTTTAACGAATGTATCTTCTACAGCCGTAGTAATAGGCCCCCAATTAAGGATTAAAATTACAAAAAAGCCAATTTTAATCACTTTTCCCATGATTTCCCGTACCCGCATCTCGCCAAAGTACAGGCCCCACATAGCGGTTACATCTAAAATACCAAGAACAGTAACTAAACCTAACGCAGCAGGCTTTAAGTTAACCATTCCTGTTACAGATGCAGTTCTAAACGTATCTAATAACTGGTTTAGAAATGCAAATTGAACACCATCCATGTAAACCCTCCTATTTCCATAGAGATTTCATTAATTGAGATCTCGATTCATAGCCATTAGGAAGATCGTCCATAGACCCCTTCATATTGACAACGGATTCACTAAATTTCTTTGCAGCTGCAAAGTTAAATTCAGCCCTATTAGCATCTTGTTGCTGTTTAGCTTGTGATTCCATATTTTGGTTAGTCACTTGAATAGCGGTAAGTTTACTATTAAACCCTTCAATTCTAGCTGTTACAGCATTAATTTCAGCATTAATTTTAGCTAAATCACGTTGTCCTTCTGTATGACGAGCTTGTTCACGAAGTTGCTTTAATTCATCTTCCGCTTGTGATAATCCCGCCATAATAGCTTGTGTTTCAGTTACAGCTTCTTTGTTATTTTGTTGCACTTGTGCATTGATATAGGAATTAGAACCTTGTAAAGCGCTATATGTTAAATTTTTAGGGTTTAAACCAGATAATGACTGGAATGTTTTATTCCATTTTTCTTCTGTTTCTTTAGCCACATTTTGAATATCTTTAACAGGGCTTAATAGGCCTTTAAATGAGGACTGTGTATTCTTAATCACACCATCGACTGCATTACGAGTACCATCAACGGCTGATAATACTTTTTTAGCATTATCAGACACATCTTTCATGGATTGTGTAACAATAGATAAATGTTGTTTTGCAAGATTTACCTGTTCGTTTAGTTTTTCAATTTGTTTCGCTGTATTTTCAATGACTTTAACCGTTTTAGCAATGTTTTGAGCATCAATAACAGGATATGCAGCGTGTACAGAATACGTAGTCAATACAAATGCGCCAGGAATTAACATAACAGCAAGCAACTTTTTTGAACGAGGAAGAACTGATTTCATTTTTCCATTATCCAACATGATAACTCCTTTCTGGCTCTATGAGCGACTGGTATTTAGCCTTTTCTTCAGGCATACCTTTATAATCAAGCCAAGCTAGAATAAATTCATCTTTAGATAGATGATTTTTTTCTAATGCTTGAATTTTTAATTGATCTTCTTTAGATGTGGCCGTTACAAAAGCAGCCTCTAATGGTTGTAACGCAAGGTCAAATACACGATTGCCTTTAATTGAGGATACATAGTATTCTCTTTTTTGTGTCAATTCAGACAATAATTCAATTTGACGGCTATTTAAACCGAAATTGATATATTGCTGTTTAATCCCTTCAGCAGTTGCTTTAGGATTAGGCAAATAAATTTGTGTCGGACAGTTTTCACGAACTGTATTAGCAAGTTCAGGACTAGCCGAAATATCAGATAAGTTTTGCGTTGCAAAAATGATAGACGTATTCTTTTTACGCAAATCTTTAAAGTATTTCCGAATTTTACTTTGGAAGATAGGATTTGCAAAGAATAGCCAACATTCGTCCAATATAATGAGGCCAGGCGCCCCATCTTCACGTAATTGACCTTCAATCCTATGGAATAAGAAATCAAGCACGCTAGGAACGATATTAGGCATTTTCATGACTTCATCCATTTCAAATACCTGCCAATTACCTTCACCAAATTTATCTGTACTGTTATCAAAGAGGCCACCATAGGTACCCCCTTCACACAAAGGCGCTAAGGCTTGACGAATGGCATGGTTTTGAACCAAGCGTTGGAAGGATGTCAGTGTACGCAAAGAAGGTTCCATTTCACGAAGCGATTTTAAAGCTTCATGAATTGTAGTTTTTACAATTGGATCAATCGGTACATTTTCCATCGTGAGGTAATTAATAATCCAATCATTAGCCCAGATAAATTCAACATCTTCATCAATCCGTGAAAGAGGTTGAAAGGCTAATGGGTTATCATCACCCATAATGTTATAAAAGTTACCACCCATAGCTTTTGTTACAGCCCTAGAGGAAGAACCAACATCAAAAATAAATACACGAGCGCCAGGATACTTAGTAAAATGTGTTTCTATCATATTAAGAAGTACAGATTTACCAGATCCTGTAGGCCCTACAACAAACGTATGTCCAACGTCACCAACGTGTAAAGACAAGCGGAACGGAGTACTCCCAGTTGTCACCGTATGAAGCAATACAGGCCCCTTTAAATGGCTATTCTTTTTCTCTCCTGACCACACTGCGGAGGTCGGGGCAAGGTGAGAGAAATTTAGGGATGCCATAAGGTATTTACGAACATTATATTCCCACATCCCTGGAACAGACCCAAAATAAGCATCTATTGCATTTGTAGTTTCAAGTTGCGCTGTAAAGCCTTCTTGACGAATTTCTTTTAACGCAAAGGCTGCTTTTTTATCAGCCATTTCAGGGTCTTTATCAAGGACAACCAATGTCATTGTGTAGTAACCATACCCAACAGCATCTGTTTCTAATAATTGTTGAGCTATTTTAGCTTCATCTGCATAGTTCAGCATAGATTCGTTAACTTGATTGGTTTCTTTATTACGAATCGCTTCAACAGCATACTGTAAAATAGTTTTAGCTTGTTGTCTAAAGTTATCTTCAATATCTTTTAATACCTGCATAGCATCCATTTTAGACAATGCATGATAACGACTAGACCAACGATATTCAAATCCTAAACGGTTTAGAATATCAAAGAATCCTGGATGAGTAATAGGCGGGAAGCTAGTAACAGAAATAACCCGCATATGTTTATCACCAAGTTTAGGTTCAAAACCACCAACTAATGGAGAATCCAATAAATAGGAAGATAAATACATAGTTGGAATATTTTTAATCGGTTGATAATGATCAGATACAGTACTGTGTAAGTACTCTAATGTTTCATCTGGTGTCAACACTTTAACATCAAGGAATATATCATTGAACATATCAAGCATTTTATTGGTTTCTTCAATAAAATCACTTGTAGCTTTAGCAATTTCTTTCCAGTACTGATTATGCTTCTTTGTAGTTTCTTCTTTTGATTCAAAGAAAGATAAGAATTTCTTTGTCATATCAAAATTAGGATGATACAAAATTGTAAAGAAATAATCATTTTCAAACTGTTTGCCACTATTAAAGAATTTTTCACGTTCTGTTTCAATACCTTTTGTTAGTGGAGCTTGAAAATCAGCAGTATCATACGCTTCAGATGCATGGCGTTGATTTTCCATGTAGAATACATACCCAGTAGAAGCACCTTTAATAATATTATTAATGGCTGCATGGTATGACTGCAATTCTTCAACAGTAGAGGAATCAAGGTCAGGGCCACGGAACTTAAATGTTAACTGCATTGAATCATCTTTGTTATATACAATGCCTGATTCATCAATTCGCAACCAAGAGATATATTCGCTTAATTTTGGATCACGTTTCACAAAATTCTTTTTGTGAAAGCGAAAATTAGACATCAATCCCATATAATAAACACCTTTCTATAATAGTCTTATTCGGCCCTATAAAAGTTCTTAGACCGTAAATAATGTGTAAATACATTAAAAAAATCAGCGTCCTGAGACGTAAAGTATCTAAATAAAAAGTGGAGGGCTATACCAACAACACCAATAAACCATGTTCCCAAAATAATAACAGCGAATACGCACGTTAATACATTAATTAGAAACAAATTACGAGGTACACCACCCCAAGTTTGACGAACATACAAAGCCCTAAATAAAGGGGCTTCACCTGTTCTATAATCACGTTCGACCATCCTGCCTCCTTAGGGAATTAAACACCCTGTAATCATTGCAATGGCTTGTGGAGCCGCGATTGCGGTTCCTACGCCAAATATGACCCCAAAAAATCGTCTAGCACCTTCTTGATGATGACAGCCACTTAAAAAGGTAATGGCTGCAACAGCAAGGCCAATCGTACCAAGAGCTAAGGGTAATCGGCCTGAAAATTCTAATGAGAGTGGCAACAATATTAAATCGTATATAGGGAGCGAAGCCGCTCCCCCATTACTCGCAAAGGCCACAAATGGAGAACAGGAGAGGAATATTGTGCTTAATAGCTTTTTCATTCACTACACCTAACTGCCTTATAGGCTTATATTCACATCATGTTAAGGAATTACGAAACCAGAACCAGTGGCCCCTAAGGAAAGCATATCCATTAAGGAAGGAGCGGCTAACGCAATAGAAATAACGAAAATCAACAAGATAAATTTACGAGTACCATCACCACCATTACCAGAGAACAAAGCAATCGCTGCCCCAACAATCCCCATAATACCTAAAATCATAGGTAATGGGCCTGTAATGTGTTCCATTAATGATTTTAAAAATGTTGTCCAAGGCCAAGGATGACCACCGATACCATTAGCTCCTTCTGTACTATAAGCGAAGGTCTGCATCGTAGCAGCTGCTAGTATCATCTGGGAACCTACCATAGTAGTAACACGTTTAGCTTGTTGTTTTAATTTTGTAGAGTTCATAAAAGAATCCTTTCTTAAATCAGCATTAATCGAATGAAAATGTTGGTAATACATGGGCCCGTTTCTGAAATATTTCCTTAGTGGAATTAGTAGCAGATGAAATAGTCATCATCATAGCATCTACCATAGATTTGTCATATACACCTGCATAAGTAGAGGCCATATCACTTAATCCTGCTAATTCTCTTAGAATTGTATTCACACGCTTTTCCGCATAGTATTTGAATTTTTCTTCTTTTGTCATATCTTTAACAGGTTTATCTATTTTTTCAACATCCATTGTGTCATCCTGTTTAGATTCATCAGAGGTGGGTAGAGTTACGCTTATATCGTCAACATCTGGCTCATAAAGCTCAAACGGATTTTTAATATCTTTATGAGTATACTTGTGACGGCTCATCATGGTTCACTTCCTTCCTTATGGTAAATAATACTTGTGTCATATGATTCTGTATGACGGTTAAACCCCTTCACTTCAATAATGTCACGAATAAAGCGTTTAGAAGGGCCGTTAGGAATATCAATACGGCCAATATCAACAATTATATTGACGGCTTGACCTAACAATTGTCTAAAATTACCTTTAGCCGTTGGATTTTCATAAATTAACGATTCCAAACGATCTAATCCTTCTAATGCCCCATTTGCATGAGTTGTTCCAAATCCACCTGGATGTCCAGTATTCCATCCTTTTAACAAATCGTAAGCAGAACCATCACGAACTTCCCCAACGATAATTCGATTCGGAGAATTACGCATTGATAGCCAAATCAATGTTTGCATCGTAACGCTTTTATTCGGATCAGCATCTACTCTAGTTTGCATTCGTAAACAATCATTAATATTGGATTGTAATTCGCTTAAATCCTCTAAGATAACCGTTCGATCATATGGAGTATATAATTCAACACACTTCAATAATGTGTTAAGAAATGTAGTTTTCCCTGTACCAGTCCCGCCTGTTACTAATATATTTTTATGTTCTTTTACGGCGTTAACTAAATAATCAGCGCCTTCTTTTGTAATAAACCCCTTTTGAATATATTCTTCAAACGAGAATATAGTAGATGCTTTTTTACGAATCATAAATGTTGGATTCCTAACTAGCGGTGGTAACTGTGCTTGAAAACGAGCATTTAACGAATACAATTCACACCCCAAATGTGGACGATCATTATTAATCACTTCATTAACAGCACCTGCCACCGCCTCAATAAGAACTTTAGATTCAGACGGAGATAAGTAAATATCTGTTTTTTGTTTCCCTGTAGTTAAATCATTAACAAATACATATCCATCTTCGTTAACATACACTTCCCCAATTGTATCTTGCTGTAATATAGGCCATAATCGACCGAATGAAAATTCAAGCATACTATTAACTTTTCTATTAATAGCTTCTTGTGTGTTTGTTTCAGTCATCTTATTCACCACCTACTGGAATAATATCTTCAGTAGATTCAGAAGATAGAGATTCTAAATATGCTTTCCCTTTTGTATAGAACTCATCTAAGGCCCTATTTTCATCGTCAGAGGCCTTTATATACTCATTGGCATATAATAAGGCTCCAAGACGAATTTCAACGCTCTCAAAGCCAAATTCTGAAAACATTTCATTAGCACCTGTAGCTTCAGCTATTAAACTATCTTTTAAGATTAAACTTTTAAGACGTTCAATTTCTTGTTCATGTTTAATAATCGCACTATCATGTTTTTCTAATCGTTTTTTTGCATCAATAGATTTTTTTAACGCTGTAAATAGCGTATTTTTTTTAGCCATATCATCACCTAAATTATTTTTTCAATTACAATATCATCTATCGTATCAATGGAATGTTTAGTTTCTTGTGTTGTTGGTTGTGTTTGTGTGAGAGTTGTAGGTTGTGTGTTAGGAGAGTTTAATTTTGAAATAACATCTGATTTAGCAGGTGCATTCATAACACGAGAACTGAAATACGAATCCATATAATACTTTACTTTTTCAGTCAAAATAGGCTTTTCGCCAGTCATAAAAATTAATTCTTTATCGCCCATCCGTTTTGATTCGTCAGCCGTCATTAAACTTTTTGCAATGTAGCTATTACTATGAGATTTACCTTGAAAGAATCCAGGTTGTTTAGACCAAGTTTCAACTTCTTCAGTATATTTACCAAGCTGCTTTTCAATTTCATCGGCTGTAACCGTATCATTCGGAGCGTAAAAGATTTGAATATGACAGTTAGTTACAATAGAATTTTCTTTTGTGTAAATTTTTTGTAACTGTGGTAAACCTTGACATATCATAAACGCTTTTAATCCATACCCCGCAATGTATGCTAACTGTTCTTCAAAGGTATCCATACGACCCAGTGCAGGAAATTCATCAAGTAACAATAAACACCTATGCTTAAAGGTATCAACTTGTTTACCATCTTCAAATTTCATATCTCGAGTATTATGGCGAACAATCATTTCAACAAGTAAACGGAATAATGGTTGAATACGTTTAATATCAGAAGGCGGAGTAATTAGATATAACGTAACAGGATCCTTATAGTTCATAATGTCATACAATGTGAAATCACTTTCATATGTATTCATAGCAAGAACAGGATCAGAATATAGGGTTAATAAGGCATTAGCGGTAGAAACAACGGAAGCCCGTTCATTTTCCGCTTTTGAAGCAATATCAATAAACGATTCAAACGCAATAGGATGCGTTGTATTAAGACCTGGAACAGTTAGATTAGTAGCTTCTGGATATAAAGAACGCATATGTTCTGTAGTTACAGTAATCATTTTGCGTTCTCCATAGGTTTTACTATTACGATCAGCATCAATCGTTTCCATTGGCATACCTTCTTCTGGCCAATGTTTATATTGCGTTAACGATTCAACGGATTCAAAGAACCCTAACGCTTTATAATTTCCAGTATTATCTGGATCTGGTACTAATGAATTTTTTAATGTACTTGCTAATTGATTTAACGTTAGAGGTGCATTTTCTGTAGGATTAATAATATGTGCATAATGCATATGACATATCAATCCTACAAGCAAGTTACGAGCAGATAATTTCCAGTGATCCAAATCGCCTTTCCCTTCAGGGTCAACAATAATCCCTGCGACGTTCTGAATGTCACTAATTTCATATTTTGTACCAAATCGAACTTCATTAAACGGATTAAATCGTGCAGACGTGTCATCAGATGCTGTAGGTTCAAATTTTATAACCTTTTGCCCCATTACTTTTTGACGATAGCCTGCGGTTATCCCCCAGTTTTCACCTTTAATATCGGTTACAATACAAGACCCTTTCCATTCCCCTAATAGTGTTGGAACAATTAAGCCAACGCCTTTACCAGAACGAGTTGGTGCTAAGACAATCATATGATGCTTATCATCATGCTTAATATACTTGTATTTGTATAAACCGAGTTTTTTACCCCATGTCATTAGCCATGAATTAATTTTTTGAGGTGAAATCAATGTTCCTAATACATTAGTCAATGCTTCTTTACGGAGTAATCCAGTTTCTTGAATCCCGCAAATAACACCAGATTTAGGGAAGAATCCCATTTTTTTAATGTCAGCAAATTCAGCATAGGATGCATTACCATGATAATCTTTTACTGGTTTTTTCATGTTAGCAAAGCTAACACCAAACATAGCAACAATCCAAACTAATAAAGGTAGTGCAGACTTCATTACTAATGAAGGTACATATTTACCAAATAAAGCAATCCAGACTAAATATTTGAAAAACCAATAATAAGGCGTTGCACCGATAGTAAATAAAGGTTTCCCTATTAATGGATCATAATGAACATAAGAGGCTAATAGTTGGGTTGAACAAGCTAACGCAACGCATAATGTAATTAAGGCCAATAGAACCCTAATCATAACTATTCACCATAATAAGGTTCTAGGGCTAAATCAGAATTTAACATGACATTAAATTCAAATCCTGGACGAATAATAGCCGTTGCACCGACTTCCAATTTTTTCTTAACAATTTCATTGCCAGTGTTTAACACATTAGAAATTGCATGATTAATGGCTTCTTGACCAGATGAACGTTCATTTGAACCACTTCCATCACTAGAAGATCCTGCAATACCTGCTAATAGACTAGTGATAAAGGATGCGCCAACAGCTTTACTAGTATGTTCAGAATACAAATCTTTTACACCACCAAAGCCCATTGCATCAACACCTAGCGAATTGTTTAAAGCAACACTATTGCCATCAGGGAACATAATACGAGTAAATTTAACAGATACACGACCTGCATTCATTCCACTACCGTCATATTCACCAATTAAGCGAGAGCCAGCAGGAATCAAAATAGAAGAGCCTGTAATAGAATCATACACATTTTCACGAACTTGCGCTGTTACAGAGCCATTAAGTGAGGAATCAATACCAGTTATAAGTGTTACTGGTACAAGAGTACCTGTTAGCAACACACGATCAGCGGATGTATAACTACTGTAATCAGGAGTACTTGCTGTTGTAGAAGAACTAGAATCAGAATTATCACTAGAATTAGAAACAGAATCAGTAACAGCATTACCACCACTTAATGCAAACGCAATAGCACTAGCATATGGATTATTACGGCTTGTAATAGAACTACCACCTGCATTTCCAGATACCGATTGATAGTTAGAAGAACCACCACTAGAAACTGGAGCAGAAGCATTATAAGAACCTGTTCCTACACGATTAGGAACTTGTCTAACGGTATTATTACCGCTTGCTTGTGGTACAGATTGCGTACCTACAGTATTACCAGAACCAGGTGCGCCTGGTTTTTTCTTAGAGGCTGCATCTAGTTTTTTCTCATTATCATACTGACCCATTGATGCATAAGAATCAAATCCTAAATCAGGGCCTGCTACAGCACCGCCATTAGCACTATTCACGCCAACAGAAGAACTTGCTTGATTAGAATTAGTCTTATTGTTACCACTATCCATATTATGCATTACCATAGCAGCAGCTGAACCAAATGCAATAAGGCCTATAGCACCATATACAGCGCCTTTTTTAAAGCCTTTTACAGCAGGTTTAGTATCATCATTAGAAAATGTAGCGGCTTCTACATCATCATCAAAGCTTTCTGTATCATTAAGTTGTTCCTCATCGGGTTTATGTTCATTACGAGAAGAATCACCAAATTCAGATTCTGTTTCAGAATCAAATTCAGTATATTCATCAGGTTCACGTTTGCCTAATACTTTATTAAACAAATCTCTAATAGCCATTATTTAGCCCCTCCTTTCTGAAGATTAGCAATTCTATCTTTTAGAGGAACCCAATCAATTGAATGATTAGAGTTTGTTGTTGCAACACTAGTTACATTGCTCACAGGATTATTATCACTATCACGAGTAATAATAATACGTGGTTTACCTTGTACATCTAGTTTAGCGTGATTAACTGTATCTTTAATAGATTGTTGTAAGGCCTGTTTAACTTGATCTAAGTCAGACGATTTACGTTGTTTATCAGTCTTAATTTGTTCTGTATTTACTGATTGAAGAGGAATACCTACTTCATCATTAGGAACAGCAGACGCTATACCACCTTGATTAAGTGTTTGATTTAACTCTTTCACCTTAACAGGTTTAATACCTGCTTCTTTATTATTGACAACAGTTAAATACGAATCTGTTTTAAAACGTAGTTGTAAACGAGCTAACACGGTATCAATGACAATATAATGACCTTGCAAACGACTATTTACCATAGATAATTTGCCTTTTTTATCAACAGAGTATACTACAGGTAAATTTCTAATGTTTGTTGTAGGAACTTCAATATATGTCTTAATACCATCATCCCAAATACTATTAGGAATTAACGTTTTTCGTACATTTTGTGCTTTTTCATACTTATAATCACGATTGATTTGCTCTACTGTACTAGTAGAATCTTTTTGAGTACTACTTTGACTAATAGTAGTGGTTGAATCTACAGCAGGAGTTAGATTGTTAAAAGATACAACATCATCATAGTACTCATCTTGTCTAACAATAAAACGATACGAACGTTTATTAGTATTAACAATCAAGTTTGTAGTTTTAGCTTCTTTCACTACAGGTTTTAAGTATACATGAGGTGTTTGATCAACTACAGCCGTTGATACTTTCCAATCATCAGTATTACCTGCAACGATGCTAGTTAGTTTTTCATTACGACCAAGTGTTAAGTCCGTTAAATACCCTAGCTTACCACGCACTTTAAATTGATTGTTTTGATCATACGTATAGACAACATTGGAGCCTGTTAAATTACTGTCATGTGGCGTAATATAACCAGGTTCAATAGCAGCAAACGAAGTACCACCTATACACATAGTTGCAAGTGACATAGCAATACATAATTTACGAGCTTTAGATTGCATTATTTATCACCTGCTTTCTGGTTTTGTTGAGCTGTATTAGCTTTTTTAGCAGGTTCACTGCTTTGCGCAGCGTTTTCAAGACTGAAAGAAATATCTGTAATTTTAATGCCAAGTGGATTCTTATACAAATCAGCTTCAGTTCCTAATTCACCAGTTTTAATAGTAAACGTACCAATATAATTTTGTTGAGTACCTTGACCACTATTAATACCGTAATCTACTTCTTGCCAACGAATTTGATATGTATTGTCCGAGTTAGACAAGCGAGTAATACCAAGCACTGTAGGTTCTACTGTAGAAGAGCCAAGCTTACTAAAATGGCCTTGTGATTCACTAATAGCATTAAGCTTTTTAGCTGCTCCTTCTGTTAAAAATATTTGAGCATCTTTCCAGTTCTTTTGATATACCACTGGATCAAGTGGTACTGTACGAACTTTTTTAATAAAGTCCGTTAAGAAGTACTTTGTTTCTGCCTCTGTGGGCTTATATTCTTGCTGTGTTACAGGGCCTACAGCATCGGTATAACCTGTCACTTTATCTGCACGAATAATAAACGGAATATATTCACTCCGTGTTGCCAAGTAGCCTGCTGATATAGATGCTACTAACGCTACTAGCGTTGCACCAACAGCAATCTTCTTGAATGTGTTTGCACTATCTAAGATTCGCTCGACGTATGAGAAGTGTTCTTCTCTACCTTTCAGGAACGGATCTAAGGCAGTGCCTTTTTCTTTAAAATCTGTCAAAGAAAATACCTCCCTTTTTTTAATATGAGAAATAAAACCAGATAATTAAATTATCTCACTATATCATAATCTATAATTCAGTGAATGACAATTAAAAAACTCATATTATTTTAAAATAATATGAAATACTATTTTGAGTTCTGATTAAAATTATTATTTTGTACTGTTAAACATAAGAATTAGAATTTTGAATAAAAACAATCAGAAAAAAATGCCTTTTTTTTTCTAATTATTTTTTATATCTTTTTTCTTCTTTTTTAGGGGGTGGCCAGAGGTGCATGAATACTGGGATTTTCAGACTCATATGTACCCATTTTTTGAGGTTGATGTACCTATTTTTTGAATTTAATGTATCCGTTTTTTGAATTTAATGTATCTGTTTTTTGAATTTATCCACAGGCTATTTTGTAAAAAACTTAGATTTATAAAAGTTATCCACAGGTATAAACCTATATTCTACCTAGATTTATAGGTATGTACCCATAGTAAAAAATACCTATTTTTTTAGTTACAAAAAATGGGTACTTTAATAGAAGAAATACAGATATTATCTGATTAAAAAGATATTTTTTAATCATTTCAAAAAAAGGGTACATTTAAGATTTTTATATACCCATTTTTTGAGCTAATATTAAGAAGTAATACTTTACAAATAATTAAGTACCCTAGTAAACTTGACTTAGGCACATATAATAAAGTATACTTTGTGTAAATAAATTAACAATAGTTTTATTTTCTTCGATATTGTAATTTTATACATATGAATATAAGCCCAGGAGGCAAAGATGGAACGAAAAAATAGCGCATTGTTATTAAAATATCATAATGATTTAAATCAAATAACATTAAAGGGATTAAATGCAAGAGAATCTAATGTATTCTTTGCTATTTGTGCTATTATGAAAGATCATGGATTAAATGAATTAACTTTGACTTTCAATGATTTAAAAAGAATCAGTAATATTACAGTGTATGATGAAAGTGAACTAATCAGCATAATAAAAGAAACATATCAAAAATTAATTAGAGTAGCTGCTTATTATGAAACTGATACTACTTTTGGTGGATTTATATTATTTGATAAATTTGAAGGTAATATCATTACTAAACAAATTACAATTTCAGTCAATCCTAAGTTTGCCTACATGATCAATGAGTTAACTCAAAATTTTACAGTCATGCAACTAAAAGAATATACTGAACTACAATCTAAATACACTAAGAATTTATATCGGCAATTACAACAATTTAAAAAAACAGGTGTATATATTGTTGAAGTGGAATATTTACGGCACATACTAGATATTCCTGATTCTTACGATATGCGTAAAATTACACAAAAGATAATTTCACCTGCGGTTAAATCATTAAGTACAATTTTTAAAGATTTGAAAGTTGAAAAAATTAGAGAGGGTCGATTTATTAAACAGTTACGATTTGTATTTAAACCATTTAAAATTCAAGATACATTTTCAGATAACAAATTATCTGGAGTATCATTGAGTGGTACAGAAGTAAAAAATAAAGTTGTTAAGAAAAAATCAAAATCTGAAGAAAATCAGATACCAACTTTAACAACCAATCAACCGTCGAAAGTTGTAAAAGAAAAAAAGACGAAACAAGAAATATTATGTCCATGTTGTAATCAACCATTATCACTAATTACAAGTGGCGAAGAAATTTTTTATGGACACAAAAATTTCAGAACATCAAGTTGTCAGATGACATACTCTTCTGTTTCTGAAATTGAAGCATTCAGAAATAAACTACAAAATACAAATAGTAGAACAGAACAAGATATGAATAAAGAATTTTCCAAACAAATAGTAGAACTTATTAGAAATAATACTGATTTGTTTAATGATGGTGGTGGAAGAAACGGAACTGAACGTATAGTATATTTTTATAAAGATGATTTTTTGGCTCGTCGTGTTCCTTATTCAGAAGATGGTGTAAAAGCATTAAAGGAATATATCACTAATATACGAAAAACAGAATCAAATTATTAGAACCGTCATTAGAAAAAATAGAAAAGTATATCATCTCATTGTATTGGTTTTACCAATACAGCAAAAAGAGAAGCTCACAGGGCTTCTCTTTTTTTATGGCTCACCTATTTATTGAAAATAGATTCACCACTCTATTTACGAAAATCAGACAATTTAGTAAAATAGAAATAGACAGAATGCCCATTTAGCGGTTTCTATTACCTATTCGTTTTTTTGCTTACAAAAACCACAGAAACCACCATGGGCCACTTCCCGTGGAGGGTTCACTTCGTTCAGTAGCCTTCGGCAATAATAAATTTTTTTAGGATACAAAATGGCAACTTACTCATTCAATATAAAATCACAACCTAAAACTAAATATGGTTCAAAGTTGAATGCAGCCGCACACTTTGATTATATTGATCGAGATGGAGCATATAAAAATCGTGAAGATCTCTTAGCATATGGTTCTGGTAATATGCCAGATTGGGCCCCTACCCCCCATCATTATTGGGAAGCAGCTTCTCTATATGAACGAGCAAATGGAAATGCATATAGAGAAATTACATGGGCTTTACCATCAGAGTTGCCATTGTGGGCGAATGAATCTTTAGTACAAGAATTTTGCCAAGAAACATTCGGAGAAAAATTTACATATAGCTATGCTATTCATTCTAAAGATTCATCAGACCCTGAACATGATAATGTTCATGTTCATATTATGTTCAATGAAAGAGAATTAACAAAAGACCGTACTTATGATGATCCAAAGTGGCACTTTACACGATATACAGAAGCAGATGGATTTCCAGTTGGATACAAAAAAGAAGAAGCTTTTAGAAAAAAAGCAATGTATTATAAATTAAGAGAAAGAGCTGCTGATTTAACGAATAAATACTATAAAGATTTTGACATGGAAGAACGTGTTGACCATCGTTCTTTTAAGGATCAAAAAAAAGCCCTTATTGAAGAAGGCCGTTTTTCTGAAGCTGCAAAATTTGATAATGTTGAACCACAACGTAGAATTCCTGCGGCTCAATATTATAAAGAAAAAAATTTACAACAACATATAGAACCAGATCAAATTAATAAAATCCATAATGAAATGAGTAAAGAAATTAGAAAGCAACAAGAAGAATTATATCAAGAATTTTATAATCAAAATGTCATATATGCTGTCAATTTAAAAGATTATTTCGGTGATTTAAAATATCAAAATATTGAAGCTGCAAAGCAACTACAAAATGAAATTAAAGAATTACGTAAAGACCAAGTTCCTGAACAAGCTATTGAAACATGGGCTAAAAATCAAATTGTAAAAGGGTACTCAAAAAAAGCTAAAGCATTAAAATCTATTATTGAAACCTCTCTTTGGAAAGAAAAAGAAGGTATGTTAAGTGTAGATGATAGAGAAAAGTTTAATAAAGCTAAAGCAGATTTAGCAACATTAGAATCTAAGATTCCTTCAGACTTATTAGAGCAAAAAAAACAAGCTATCATTGAGCATAATCAAGAAATCAATGATAAGATTAAACCGTTATATTGGAAGATTAAACCATTACAAGCTAAAGCTAAAAAATATGATAGAATCCTACAATACCTTAATACAATCCCTAACGATGCGGTTATAGCCCGTATAAAGGATAAAGGTATAATTATCAATAATAATGGTATAGATAATCGAGATAATGCTAATAAAGCGCACCAAAATATAGATAAAAAGAACAAATTGCCTAATGTAAATCAGGCAAGACCAGAACAAAAATCGTATGCTACAAGCCTAAATAAAGCTAAAATTATAGGTAATATTGCTAATAAAATTGAACGAAAAGTAGATAATATTGTAATTTCTAATGAAGGTGGCTTCGTTGCAACCAAAGAATTAACCGCAGAAGATATTCAAGAAATGGCCCATCATGGACAAGAATTATAAAAAAATAGTGCATTAGATGCTATCTAATGCACATACTTTTTAGGATTGTAGATTTTGTAAATCTTCATTCCAATCTTTTGATTTAGAAGTTTGACGTCGTATTCTTAAATTAGGATATAAATGTTTGAGTTCATTATAGAATTTATCACCTGCTATATCATTGTCTGTACAGCAGGTGATAGAGCTAGGATTAAATCGTTCAATTAGTTTTTCAACAACTCTTGGTTTAACACCGCCCATAGCAGTATAAACAATATTTGGATCTTGTTGATACATAGTCAAATAGGATAAAAGATCTATCGGAGCCTCAAAAATATAGATAGATTTAACTGATGATTGATTAGGCCCTATACAATATCCATAATCACCATCAGAATCTATTAGGTTCCCTTTAAAAGAACCTTTTACGCCTCTAATAATAGCTCCTTTTATAAGAGTATGGTCTGTTAAATCATAACATAAAAAAGCAACATTAAGATGCCCTTTAATAGATACCCCTTTTATTCGATTAGCCTTAATTTCTTGATTAATTAAATCCCTTGATATACACCTGGATTCAAGGTAATTAATAATTTTATGATCGTTATTCCAGGCAGGTGGGATAAATATATTTGTTTTTTTCTTATCTTCAGAAACAGAGTATAGATTTGATGAAATAGCACTGTTTTGAGGTATGTCATCATTAAATATCTCTTTAATTAGTTCAATAGCTGCTTGATATGAACAGCCTTCTGTTAACATTACAAATTTAATAACGCCCCCTTTTTCTCCAGTACTATGTTGATAGAAATAGGAATCTTTAATAATCAATCCACCATAATTTTTGACTTTATAATTTCCACCATATCCATGTTTAATAATAGGTAAACCTAATCGGTTACACACTTCTGTCAACTGAATATTATTAAAGTTGATATAACTCATAATTAAACCTTTCTGCCTCCAGGGCTTATAATCAAAAGATAGCGGTAAACTTATAGTTTACCGCTATCTTTATGTAAAATATTACGGATTAAGCTTAAATCTGCATGAAAGCTTAATATGCCTTTCTCTTCATACGTATTCATTAGTTTTAGCCGTTTTTCCACGAACTGAATGAGGTCTAAAGGTAGAGTTAAGTGTTTATTATTATGATCAAAAGCTTCTCTATCAATAAAGTATTCATTGATAGGAAAAGCGTTTTGAATTAGAAGAACCCCATCTCTATTCATCACGTTAACAAACACAAGAAATCTATTTTTTTTATTAAGTTGTTTTGCCTCATTATACCAATTCTTATACTTATCATATTGGCTAGATAGCGGGATTGCCCATAATTCATTTTTAAATGGTAATACAAAATACATATGCTTGTTAGTCTTAGAATCCATCCATTCTAATCCAGAGTTAACAAGTTTAAAAAAATTAGATTTTATAAAATAGAAACCGATATTCATAATACACCTCACGCAACTTGGTAATTGTACACAATCTTTGCGTAGCTTCGTGTACGGTGCTACGAACACTTTCTATTCTATTATAAATGCACTAATCATTCAAATGAAAAAGGCTAGGAAATAAATAGTTCCATTTTTTGATGGCCTCATATTTCAAAGATGATACTATTTCATCATGATGACAATAAGGACATTCAATATGATATGAAATGGTTTGATCTCGTAAACTAAAGTATACAGAAATTGTTGGTTTGTGACCACAATAGCCACATAATTCTAATTGCTCCATAGTCAAATTGTTACTCCCAATCAATATATTTCTTCTTATTAAAACAACAAAACGATAAAATAATTTATTGTTTTGTTGTTTTAATATTTTCTAATGATGATTCATATTTTTTTACCATGCGATAAAATGTTGAATGAGTAATGCCTAATTTTCTTCTAGCTTCAACAGCAGTATATGCTTTATTTTTCCATCCATCATAGATGATAGAAAAAGATTCAGGAAATGGAATACAAGGACGTCCGAATTTAACACCTTTTATATGAGCAGCAAGAATACCTTCAGACTGTCTTTTGTGTAATTTAGCTAGTTCTTGTTCTGCAAGAGTAGACAATACTTCAATGAGAAGATTGTTAATCATTTCAAGCATAGATTTAGCAATCGAATCAGTAAAAGTAGAGTAATCAATCATTGTAGTTGGCACATCTAAAATACGAACAATAATATTATGTTCTTTAAAATATTGTAGTTCTTCAGAAATTGCTTTTTTATTTCTTCCTAATCGATCTAGTTCATGTACATATAGTTCATCACCTTGACGTAAAGCTAACTTTAAAATTTGATACTGTTCACGATTGAAAGATTTACCTGATGTTTTATCTATAAATAAAAATCGTTCTTCTACTCCATGTTTTAATAATTCTTCTTTTTGACGTGCTATACTCTGTTCTTTTGTACTCACTCGAATATAGCCTAATTTCATCGTTCTAATCCTCCTCTCTCTTTTGGTTTAGACAATGAAATTTTTAATGGAGCAACAGTATTTAATAATTCATTTTTTTTAATCCGACTTAGTGCAGGTACTAAGATTAATTCATGACGTTTTTGTAAAAATTCTTTATAAAATGTTTTACTAATATCACTAATATATGGAGTTTTATCAATAATTGGATTAATTAGTTCACTGTTTACTAAAGGGACAATCTTTTTTAATGATTTAGCTAATACAGGATTATCATATTCCTGTAGAAATCTATACATATTGATTTTAGCATTATTATAATAAATAGCTGATGTTGGATATTCATATATTCTTTTTAACATTTCTTGCTGATTATCTAAGCAAAGTTGTTTTTGTTTATCAGAAGAGGCTGATAATAATGTGGAACCACAATCATATACAGGGGCCAATGACCATTCTTTACTGTTATTATCTATTAAGAATCCCCAATTACCATTATGTCTATCAAAGTTTCCTGTAAGAGTATCAACCACAAACATATCCCAAAATCTTTCTTCTAGTAAACTAGAATCTATTCTAGTTTGTTCTCTAATGGTGTTTAATATATCTTCTAAATCTGTACCATATCCATTATGTTCACTATCAATAATAGTATTTTTTAGAGAAGCAAAGTCTACAAGCTTTTTATTAGGCTCTGTTATATCCTTACAAGCAACAACAATTTTTTGAGTTCCATTACTCATAGAAAATGTACCGAGAAGAGTATCTTGGGCGGGAATATTTAGTGCATTATAAATATGACACGATATATATTCACTAATACAATCATTCTTATAGGATATTTCATGTCCTTTTATATTATTAATAGGCGGAAATTTCAACATATATGGTTCGTTATTAATTAATATAGCGATTTTATTACCATTTTTACCACCATATACTTTAGATTTATCAATAGGATTATTTGTAAAGTCCATTATTAATTTCCTCCAAAATATTTATTCCATAAAATATTAAAAGTATTCTCATCAATAACATGGCCATAATAATTGGCTTTTAAACTAGATTGTAATTCTTCAATCCAAATATCTAAATCTTTACCTGTTTTAAGGGCTAATTCAAAAGAATTAATATCTTCTTGAAGTGAATTTCTTAGAGTTTTTAATTCCATATTAAGTTCTCCTTTTTGACGTGCTATACTCTGTTCTTTTGTACTCAAATAAATATATCCTATATATATCAAAATGTATCAAAATATATAATTATAATATGAAATGTTTCATATATATATTATACAACTTTTTGATACAAAAAGCAGCATAAATAACTAATATATCAAATGTAATACTTTTTGATACATTGCAGTCAAATAAAATAGGGCTATATGTTATTTCACATAGCCCTATTTTATTATCTAACTCTACCATCCTTATTTTTTATAACAGTAATAATTATTATATTTAAGGTTTTTCGATAATTAAATAATCTGCTTCTGTAAAGTTAATAAAATCTAAGTATTTCATAAATTCACGACATTTATATGGATCTTTAGTTCTAGCTTTATGTTCCCCTAATAGTTGCCAATATACAAATAGTAATTTAACAGCATCATGTCGTTCTATAGTAGTATTAATCCTTTTAAAGGTGTAGTTATAGCCTAATAAGAAAATACTGATTTTAACAGTCATTCCATTCTCATCGATAATTTGAATATTGTGATGAGAATTTGGAACATTTTCACGAAGTAAATCAACAATTGTTTTCTGTTCTGTATCTTTTGTAGCTAAGAAAAATTTCAATTCACTCGACTCAAGATATTGAATCATATTATTCATTTCCAATGTACTTGCTTGTTTCATACATTTTCCTTCCTAAAGTACAAATCATAATAATTCATGATATATATTCAAAGTGTTCCAACTTATTTAAATTAATGATTTTTTTTAGTTTTTCTGAATCAATGTTTCTAAAAGTAATAGATTCTATATGTTTATCAGCTGTATAACCAATATGTTCAATTATACAAATTGATGGGTCAAATATGTGTATTTCATCTAATACAGATTTAACAAATTCAAATCCTGTATAATCTATAGAATTTGGGAAATTGATAACTTCTTTTTGATCTAATAGATGTAATATAATGTATCGTTTAAATGAATCCTCTACAATGTTAGTTAATTCTGCTTTAGTTTGAATTTTACAACAAATAATTATCGTACTTATAGTAATGCATATAAAAGGTATATATGCACTGATACGATGGACAAAAATATGTAAAATCATAATGAGTAAAATAACACAAAGAATACTATTAAAAAAACGATTCGTAGATTCTAAATTTTTAAACTTTTCAATATCATCTACATAACTACTAAATTGATTTATTATCGTATTACTAAAGAAAAATTTATCTAATTCGTTATTATTCTTATTATCTACAGAAGCCATATGTTTTTATTCCTCTTTATCCTATTTTTTAATTATCGCCTTATAAAACTTGTTTTTTTAGTCGTTTATTATCATTAATAAAATATAATTATCGTTCTAATCCTCCATTTTCTTTTGGTTTAGAAAATGAAATTTTAGGAGTTTCTTTAGATGCAGTTAGTTGATTGTTCTTTGAAAGTTCTTGTTCAGAACGTTGATTTAATAAACCTTCTAATTTCACTTCCATATTATATTGAATTACAGATTCCATATCTCGTATTGTAAATGATTGAGGAAGATGACCTGCTTTATCTAAACGAACATAAGATTCCATCATACATCGTGTTTCTTTATCAAATTTAGAGAAATTAAGGCCACCATTAGAATTTGTTAAAGTTTCTGACACACTTCTATACTTATGTTCAAAAACACTTTTTTCTTCATCAGTTAAGAGGTTTTCATATTTTTTTGTCATCTCAATAATTTTACTATCATCATTACGTAAATTTTCAGGTAATAAATGTTCACCCTCAAAATCTTGACTTGATACGCCGTTGGTAATAATAGCTGCAATAGGTCGTTCTTCTCTACCATTTAATACATGATACATATTGATTTTATCTTTATATTTAAGATCTAAATCAGTAACTGCCGTTGTGCCAGGATTGTATATAGTATTATAAATACCATAATATGGGGTAATTCCTGTAACAATTCCATTATCATTGATAGTATAGTCAATTTGATTAGGATATTCAGCTTGAATATGCTCTAACTCCTTTTTAAATTCGTTATATTGAGTTTCACCTATAATATCAGGTAATTGAGTGAGAATATCTCCATCGGCTGCAATTTGATTAGTGGCCATACCTTTAGCAATAGCAACTGGTAAATAATTGTAAAGTGCTTCATTACCAGGATACCCATCTAGGCTAGAATCACTAATAATGTCATTATTCATAAAGGATAAATGACTATCATTGATAGAACCCGTATTAAGATCTACATAATAGCCTTTATCATTATTACTAAGATATGTGTCTAATTCAATGATAAACTTACGATACGAATAGGATTCACGTTCAAGAGGAATATAGCGTTTATTAAGTTCTGGATTAGATTCTAATGCATCATCGTTATAGATGCTTTCCCCACGACTAATAAAGGCTTTATGAATTGCTTCAGTGCCATTATTGTATAGTTCTTCACAAGATTCCCAAGTACCTAATCCAATAGTTGTTTTTTTCTCAAAAACAGAAGGTACAATTTGATTAACATCTGTATCGTAAATATTATCTTTAGGATATAAAAACTCAAAATCCTCGTAATCATCATCTAAAAAATTATTGGAGTAATATTCATTTACATTGTCATACAACTCTTCTTTATCTTGTATAGATAAATCATTATTTAATGGAGTAGACAACAATGTATCAATAGAATTATTAGATTCAATCGCATTGAATTGTTCTCTAGTAATAGCATCAATAATATATGGATACCCTCTATGCTCTTTTACTTTATCATTGATATAACTATTCCATTTATAATTACCGTCATCATACTCATTTGCTAAAAATTGTATATCAGATAATTTAGTTGCATTCATAATAGATGTAACTGTAGCATTTTCTAATTCACCATAAGAAAAGTTATCAACTTTAATAGAAGCAAGTTCTACAAAGTTTTTTACATCTTTTGTAAAATCAGAATCTGTGATTGAAATATTAAAGCGTTCTTCTATATTTTCTAATAAAAATGATACAGAATTAAAGTCCTGTTCATTGTTAAATTCAATATCATTAATGCGAGCTTTAAAATTACTTAACGTAGTAATATTCATAATTAACACCTCATGCATTAAACAATAAAATGCTAAATATTTTTATTAATTTATTGTTTTGTGTAAATACAGTTAGTAAAAAATAGGCAAGTGCATAAGTTTTACTTATGCACCTGTTTTTTTGATGATTAATTATTAGGAGTAGTTAATTTTTCCGCTAATTCGTAAATCATTTTGGCATATTCAGAACGGGACATAGGTTGATCACCTTTAAAAGTTCCATCTGGGTAGCCTTGAATGATTCCGTTAGCATGAAGTGTTTCTACAGCAGGTGCATCCCAACGTTCAGATGGAACATCTGGGAATGTAGAACGTTCTTTAGATAATTTAAATAAAGGACTATTGACGATAGTATTCATCATAGATTCTAATTTATTTACTTTATCTTGGAGAGCAGCATTTTCTGCAAGAACAGATTGTTTAGTAGATGTACCAAATTTATAAGATACACCAACTGTATAGGCTTTTTTCCCAGAAGAAATAGTACTTGCTGCATTAAACATTAAATCAGAATTAGGGCGATAGAAAGCACCAAGTGCAAAAGCACTTGCACCATCATAAGCACCTCTAGCAGCTGCTATAGATAGTTTATAATGGTCACCATATTCTTGTGGATGTAACCCTGCTAGAGCAGCAGAAATAGCGCCTACGTGTTTTACTTCGCCACCTAATTGATTAATACGACTATTAGTTTCAAATAATTGGCCACCATTAACAGCATCCATAGAACCTTCAGCTACTTGACCATTTCTAACATTAGAAATGATAGTTCCGTTTTGACCATTTAAGGAGATATGATCTTTAGCAATCGAATCATAAGCTACAGCTAATGGATTACCTGCTGAATTTCTAACAACATTGTATACAGTATCGCCTGTTACCAATCCTGTGTTTCCTGCTGCTACAGTGCCTGTACCAAGTTTTTCTTGCCATTTAGATACATCTGTTCCTGTTAGATTAGAAGCATCTGTATTGGCCTTTTTATTGAGTTCTGGTTGTACTGCATCTTTGATCGCATCAGAAGATACGTTGACTGCATATGTTGTAGCATCACCATCGGTTCCTGTAGTAACGGTTGTATTTTGACCGTTCACTACTTTGACAACGCCTTTAGCTACATTACGAATAACGGTTTTACCTGCATCAGTAATATTATCTAGTCCTGTATTAGCCTTAGTATCGAGCGTTGTATTTGTTTTCGCTATTTCTTTATATACAGTATCGCCTGTTACTAACCCTGTATTTCCATTCGTTACAGTACCTGTACCGAGTTTTTCTTGCCATTTAGATACATCTGTTCCTGTTAGATTAGAAGCATCTGTATTGGCCTTTTTATTGAGTTCTGGTTGTACTGCATCTTTGATCGCATCAGAAGATACGTTGACTGCATATGTTGTAGCATCACCATCGGTTCCTGTA
>ERZ773006.257-NODE-257-length-27856-cov-5.51005_pt1 | contig 27856 bp, 18 predicted proteins | sample MGYA00580843_ERZ773006 | MGnify/ENA primary metagenome ERZ773006 (study PRJEB29015, sample SAMEA2738011) | human oral metagenome | biome: human oral; feature: human-associated habitat; material: dental | place: China | collected 2052 ...
GAGAACGGCTGGTTGATGTCGACGCCGAAGTTCTGCGACATCTGGATCGCGTAGTCGATCAGCTCCTGCTGGGAGACCTGCACGTCGAACTTCTTTGCCAGGGCCTCGGAGAGCAGCTCGGTGCGCATTTCCTTCTCGACGGCCTCGCGGGCTTCCTTCTTGGCCTTGGGCTTGGCGTCCTCGCCGACGCGGTGCTCGACCTGGTGGTCGACCGCGGACTCGGGCAGGACGATCTCAACCTTGTCCAGGAGGAGGTCGATGAGGGCGTCGCGCGCGGCGAGGGCCTGCTGGGATTCCTTGGACTGGGCGGCCTGCTTCTTCAGGTCTTCCTTGAGTTCGTCGATGGTGTCGAACTCGGAGACCATCTGGGCGAAGTCGTCGTCAGCCTTGGGCAGCTCGCGGGTCTTCATGGCCTTGATGGTGATGGTCACCTCGGCCTCTTCACCCTCGTGCTCGCCGCCCTTCAGCTTAGAGGTGAAGGTGACCTCTTCGCCGGCCTTGGTGCCGCGCAGGGCGGTGTCCTGGCCGTCGAGCATGGAGCCGGAGCCGATCTCGTAGGAGACATCGGAGGCGGAGTCAACTTCCTTGCCGTCGATGGTGGCGACCAGGTCGATGGTCGCGAAGTCACCGGTCTTGGCCTTGCGGTTGATGGTCTTGAGGGTGGCGAAGCGGCCGCGCAGGTCCTCGAGTTCCTTCTCGACGTCCTCTTCGGTGACCTCGGTGGGCTCGACCTCGACGACGAGCTTCTCGTCGATCTCGGGCAGCTCGAAGGCGGGGACAACGTCAACCTCGGCGGTGAAGACGAGCTGACCGCCCTGGGCACCGGTCACGTTGGGGATCTCGGTGACGTCAACGGTGGGCTGAGCCATGGGGCGCAGGTCGTTCTCGTTGACGGCGTCGGAGTAGTGGCCGGGCAGGACCTGGTTGACGACCTGCTCGATGACGGCGGCGCGGCCGAAGCGCTGGTCGATGATGCGCGGAGGCACGTGGCCCTTACGGAAGCCGGGGATGTTGACCTGTCCGGCGATCTCCTTGTACGCCTTGTCCATTTCGGACTTGAGTTCCTCGAAGGGAACCTCGACGGTCAGACGAACCTTGGTGGGCTCGAGGGTTTCAACGGTGCTCTTCACGTGCGTACGCTCCGTAGTCTTAAGAATTGGGGAACGCCCGCTCCCGGGCGCATAACAACTCGCCTAGTGTACGCCAGGACCCTCGCAATGTCCTTATTCGCCGCGCGTAAGTGGGCATCTGCACCCCTAAACACACAAACACGGTGTCCAACACCACACGAGCGGGTTGGCGGCCTCAACTGTCGCGGGACGCCCACGGGGTCAGGTAACGGGAGCGGCCCGCGATCACTGCCGCCAGGCGCGAGCGGGGAACGTCCGCGACCTCTGTCACCGCCCGAAGGATCCGCTCGTGGATGGCGCGCGCCTCTTCCTCGTCGCTCGCCGTGAAGCGAGCGGTGACGCGAGGCTGCGCGGAGACGATGGCGATGTCCCAGGCTTCGAGGTGGGCGACGGACCGGGCACGGTGCTCGACCTCCTCAGGACGTCTGCCGGGCAGGACGGTGGTGATCGTCATGACCGTGCGATAGGACGGCACGTTCCCTCCCCCACGTTCCATTCATGCGGCGGCACGAGGCCGCCCCGGTCGGGGTGACAGGATTTGAACCTGCGACCCTCTGCTCCCAAAGCAGATGCGCTACCAAGCTGCGCTACACCCCGCGGGACCGGCGGTCCGATCCTCCATCATACGGGAGCGGCGCCTAAATGTCGCGGACGTGGACAATACCCGCTAGGATCATCCTGTCCCCTTCGGGGGTACGCGGATGTAGCTCAATGGTAGAGCCTCTGCCTTCCAAGCAGATCACGCGGGTTCGATTCCCGTCATCCGCTCCAGGTGGGAAAGCCCCGGGCTGAGGCCCGGGGCTTTCCCCGTTCCGCGGGGAATCTCTCTCCCCTCACGCGCTCTCGGGGAAGGTCGAGGTGTCGATGACGTAGCGGTAGCGCACCCGTGAGGCGACGACGTCGTCGTAGGCCCGCGTGATGTCCTCGCCCGTGATCATCTCCACCTGCGGGATGACGCCGTGGGCGGCACAGAAGTCGAGCATCTCCTGCGTTTCGGCGATCCCGCCAATCTGGGAGCCTGCGAAGGACTTGCCGCCGTTGACGAAGGCTCGCAGGGGCAGGGAGACGGGCTCGGAGGGCAATCCCACATCCACGAAGACACCGTAGGGACGCAGGGCCGCCATGTACGCGGCGTAGTCCAAGCCTTCGGCGCTCACGGTGCACAGGATCAGGTCGAAGGAACCGCGCAGAGACTCAAGGACGCCTTCCTCGCCGGTCGCGTAGAAGTGCGAGGCGCCGAATCGGCGGGCGTCGGCCTCCTTGGAGCGCCCGTGGGAGATGACGGAGACATCGGCGCCCATGGCGGCCGCGATCTGAACACCCACGTGTCCCAGCCCGCCCATGCCGAGAATGGCCACGCGAGAGGACGGGCCAACCTCGTAGTGTTTCAGAGGCGAGTAGGTAGTGATACCAGCGCACAGGAGGGGCGCGCAGGCCGCGAAGTCGAGATCCTCGGGGATATGCAAAGCGAAGTCCTCGCGCACGGTGAAGCCCCGCGAGTAGCCGCCGGTCGTCGGGTTGCCCTCGGCGTCTGCGCGGTAGGTCCACAGGGTGCCCGGCGTCGAGGTGCACCACTGCTCGTGGCCAGTCTCGCACATCTCGCAGGAACGACAGGAACCGACCATGCACCCCACGCCCACGCGATCCCCCACCGCAAACCCCGTGACGCCGGGTCCGATCTTGGCGACGGTGCCGACGAACTCGTGTCCGGGCACGAGCGGATAGTGGACGGGACCCCACTCGCCTCGCGCGCTATGGATGTCGGAGTGGCAGATGCCCGCGTAGGCGACGTCGAAGTAGATCTCCCCCTCCCCCGGCTCGCGGATATCGATGCGCAGGGGGCGAAAGCGAGTGGTCGCGTCGTCGCATCCGTAGGCGATCACTGAGGGCATGACAGCTCCTTTGTCCGGTCATATCCAGGTGCCTCCAGCATACTGGAAAAGCGATGACCCCGGCACCGAAAGTGCCGGGGTCTGCGGGGGTGGCTGACGGGACTCGAACCCGCGACGTCCTGGACCACAACCAGGTGCTCTACCAACTGAACTACAGCCACCGTGGTCGCCCTGAAGGCAACGGGAAGAGCTTAGCACTACCCGCGCGCGCTTGAAAACTCGAGCACTACCCCGCGACGGTGGGGTGCATCACCAGTGTGCGCGAGCCGAGATGGCATCCGCGAAGTTACCCAGCGCGCTCGGGGTCGCCCCCAGGTACAGGTCCGCATCCACCAGCGACACCTCCATGACGAGGAAGGAACCCTTACCGTCGGGGACGAGGTCGACCCGATTGAACAGGAACTGCTCATCGTGCCCCAGGCGCGAGCGAACGTAGGAGTGCAAGACCCGGCGGATCTCCTCGCCCCACTTCCACGCCACGGAGTCCGCCGGCTCTGCGGTGACGACGGCCTCGTGAACGGTGGGGTCGGTGATCGACGACGGATGGAGCGCAGCCCTCTTCTCAACCGCGTGGGACACCAAGCCGTTGAAGAACACGAGGGAAATCTCGCCGTGCAGGTCGATCTCCTCGACGTAGCGCTGAATCATCACCGAGCGTCCCTCTCCGAGGAGCCCCTGCACCTGATGCATCGCGGCCTGGCGCTGGCGCGTATCCACCGTCGTGTAGCGGCCGATATCGCGCACGCCAGAGGAGACCGCCGGCTTGACCACGAACTCGCCGAAGGCCGGGAAGCGCGTGTGGATCTGGTGCTTGGACAGGTTCTGGGCGGGTTCGAGCCAATTCGTCGGGATCGTGGGCATCCCCAGGGCTGCGAGCTCCTTGAGGTAGTGCTTGTCGCTGTTCCAATCCAGGACATCGCAGGAGTTTTGCACGCGGCGCAGGGACCGGGTCCACTCCAGGAAGGCGCGGCGATCCTGGGCGTAGTCGGACACGGAGCGCACGACGATCATTCCCGCATCCGACCAGTCGACATCCGGGTCGTTCCAGACCTTGACCTGGGGGTCGCAACCGCGCGCCGCCAGCTCATCGGGCAGCCCCTCCTCGCCATGGAACAGGGTGGGCTGCGCCTTGCAGGTGACCAAGGTGACCTTCGGGTGTGTCGGCATGGGTGTCCTTTGTGTCGTGGTACGGGATTGAAAGAGGGCGGGCGGGGCCTAACGGAGACCGAGCGGACGGGTGGAGGCCTCGGTGAGTAGTTCGCTGAGCAGGTCAGAGTAGTTCAGCCCGGCCGCGGCCCACATCTGCGGGTACATCGAAATGGGGGTGAATCCGGGCATCGTGTTGACCTCGTTGATGATGACCGCGTCGGTGGCCTCGTCCAGGAAGAAGTCGACGCGGGCCAGGCCCTCGCACTCAAGCGCGTCGAACGCCCGCCAGGCTGTTTCGCGGATGCGCTGGGCGTAGGCGGCAGACACCTCGGCCGGGCAAGACAGGCCAACGACGTCATCGACGTACTTGTGGTCGTAGTCGTAGAATTCCCCCTCGGGAACGACGATCTCTCCCAGCGGCGCGGTGCCGCTGCTCCAGTCGGGTCGAGCGCCGAGGACGCCGCACTCGATCTCGCGGCCGCTCACCGAGGCCTCGACGATGACGCGCGGATCGTGGTTCGCGGCCTCCTTGATGGCCGTCGGCAGGTCCTCGCGGCAAGTAACGCGCGAGATTCCGACGGAAGAACCCGCGCGGCAGGGCTTGACGAAGACCGGAAAGCCGAGGCGCTCGATGCGCTCGACACACGCGCCGGGATCGGACTCCCACTGGCGGGCGGTCACCAGCTCCCATCGTCCCACGTCAATGCCGGCGGCGGCCAGGACGGTCTTCGTGAGGTGCTTGTCCATCGAGATCGCGGAAGAGGTCACACCGCACCCAACGTATCGCACGCCCGCCATCTCGAAAAGCCCCTGAATGGTGCCGTCTTCCCCGTAGGGGCCGTGCAGCAGCGGGAAGACGATGTCGACGTGGCCGAGGTCTTCGACCCCGATGACGCGAGAGGCGGCCGAATCCGGATCGCCGTCGTAGGAGAGCTCAACGAGATTGCCCTCCCCCGGGGTCAGCGCCACGCGGGTCGCGCCCGCGGTGACGGACTGGCCCTTCCCGTCGCGAAAGGCCAGGGCGGACGGGTCGTCGGCGACGCGCACCCACTGGCCGTCGCGCGTGATTCCCAGCGGGATCACGTCCCACTTGGTCCGGTCGATGGCGGTGAGGATGCCGGCCGCCGTCGCGCAGGATACTTCATGCTCGGAGGAGCGCCCACCAAACACGATGAGGACGCGGGGACGAGAGTTCACAGTCATGGTTCCAAGACTACCGTCAAATGCATCCCTCGCACTCACGGGTCGGGCCTACACCAGCTCGATCTTCCAGCCGTCCATCTTCTGTGGGCGCGCGAGCAGCATCCGCCCCATGTCTTCGATGCTGGCGCGCCCCTCGACAACCTCGACGACGGCGCCCGTGATGGGCATATCCACGCCGACAGACTCGGCGACTTTCAGGATGGGCGCGGCAGAGGCAACGCCCTCCGCCACCCCTGGGGACAGCGCCAGGGCCTCGGCCAGTGGCATACCGGAGCCGAGGCGGTGCCCGAGCGAGAAGTTGCGCGACAGCCGCGAGGAGCAGGTGGCCACGAGGTCACCGATCCCGGACAGGCCTGCGAAAGTCGAGGCATCTGCGCCGAGAGCGATACCCAGGCGGGTCATCTCCGCCAGGCCACGGGTGATGAGGGTCGAGCGGGTGTTGATGCCCAGTCCCATCCCCTCGGCGGCGCCGATCGCCACGGCGATGACGTTCTTGGTTGCCCCCGCCATCTCCGTTCCCACCACGTCAGCCGACACGTAGGGGCGGAAGTAGGAGTTGTGGCAGGTCCGAGCGATGTCCTTGGCCAGCTCCACGTCGCTGGCGGCGACCACCGTCGCGGTGGGGTGGCGCTCGGCAATCTCGCGCGACAGGTTGGGGCCCGACAGGACCGCGATGCGCTCAGGCGGCAGGCAGGCGGCCTCAGCGATAATCTCATCCACCCTCTTGAGCGATCCCAGTTCAAGGCCCTTCGCCAGAGACAGGACCGCGACATCGTCCGCAAAGGAGGCGCGGGCGGCCTCCAGGGTGGGGCGCACCGCGCTGACGGGAACGGCAACGACGATCAGGCGCCGCCCCGCCACGGCCTGGGCGATGTCCGAGGTCGCATCAATGCGATCCGAGAGGGTGATACCCGGCAGGTACGTTGGGTTCTCGTGGCCATTGATGAACGCGACAGTGTCGGGGTTGCGCCCCCACACGGTGACCGACAATCCCGCGTCGGCGAGGACCTGGGCGAACGTTGTTCCCCATGCCCCTGTTCCCAGTACCGCTGCCGTTGACATGCTCATCGAGACCTCCCTGTCCCGCCCATTCTACTCGGATGGGAGTGGGGGCCACACCACGAGGAGAGAAGGACTCTTCCAGAGAAGCGTTCGACGCATCCTCGTGCCGCAGACTCCAGATCGTTGTCCTCGCATCCCCCTGCGCCCGGTCCTCGACATCCGCGACTAGCGTCGTTTCTTCGCCTTCCTTGCTTTCTTCGCACGCTTGGCCTGTTCCCATTCCCACCACGGGCCCGCCTGGGTTGCGGGATCCCAGGGGGTCTCGGGGGCGCTCATACCCCGCAGCTGCCCCACCCCGGCCCGCACCGCCTCGCTGATGCGCCGAGTCCCTTCGTTCACGGCCTCGTGGTCGGCCGACCCTTGAGGGCCGATCAGATCGGACAGGTCGACGGGGGCCCCGAAGTGATAGGACAGGGGTCGACCCGGACGCATGTCGATCTTCTTGGAGTTGTAGGCAGACATGATCTCTTGCGCTCCCCACTGGGAGAGCGGAATGACGGGAACGCCGGTATCCAAGGCGAGGCGCGCCGCACCCGACTTGAACTGCATCGGCCACTCCTCCGGGTCGCGGGTGAGGGTTCCCTCCGGGTAGATTCCAACGACCTCGCCGCCCTCCAACGCGGCGCGCGCGGGCGCCAGGACGGCCGCAGGATCCGAGTCGCGGTTGACGGGAATCAGGCCCATTCCCGCGATGATCCACCCGAAGACGGGCACGGAGAACATCGATTTTTTCGCCAGGAAGCGCACAGCCGTGTCGCGTTTCATGAAGTACCAGCACAGGCACAGCGGATCGACGTTCGACAGGTGGTTGGAGACGAGGAGATAGCCTCCCTCGGAAGGCAAGTTCTCCTCGCCGGTCACGGCGAAGGTCACCCAGGGCGTCATGAGGGGTGTCAAAACACCCTTAGCGAAGGCGTAGAAGCCGGAGACAGGACTCATGGCTCAATTCTACGGGAACGGGCACCCGGGCAGGCACGGCCCGAGCGCGACGTCACACGAGGACCGAGACGACGCCGGGAGCAGCCTCCACGGTGAAGGGAACGGTCGCGATCCGGTCACCGTCGGCCATCGCGACGACTCCCGCGGGTTCCGAGAACGACACGGCCGTGGCGCTGGTGACCTCCACCGCCGGGTGGTTCTTCGCTCGTCCCGCCACGACGCTTGCTAGGACGGGGAGGGCACGGAAGAGGGGCAGGGGGCCGACGTGGCACACTTCGAGGACGCCGTCGCTCATATTGGAAGCACCGACCAAAGTGATGCCTCCGCCGAAGCGGCCGGAGTTGGACACGGACGCGATCCAACCGCTCATGTCCCGCTCGTGGCCGTCCACGGTCGCACACACCCGCGTCGGGGTGTGCGAGGCCAGGGCGGCGAAGGCACCGTAGCCGTAGGCCAGCGGACCGAAGGTCAGCGAGGATTCGTTGGCCAGGATGTTCGCCCGGGCGTCCAAGCCGATCGACACGATGCCGAGCGCGAGGCGCTCCCCCTCGCGCGAATGCACCCACATGCCGTCAAGGGGGCGCACGCGGGACGAAAAGTCGCCCCCCGCGCGGTCGGCCTCCTCCCCTCGGGTCAACCCGCATCCGGCGAGGCTGCGGGCGCGGGCGAGCGGGTCGGGACCGATGAGCAGGGCGCGACACAGGTCGTTACCGCGTCCGCCGGGGATGGGTGCGAAGAGGGAGCCCGAGTCGTGGCAGCCGCGCGCGACCGCACTGAGGTAGCCGTCGCCCCCGAGGGCGGCCACAACCGTGCCGGGCCCCACGCGGGCGGCGAGGGCGGCAGGATCGTCGCCCGGTGTGGTCAGCCGAACCGCGACCTCCCAGCCTCCGCCGCGCAGAATGCGCACGATGCGGGGTCCGAGGCGCACGCTGCGCCCACCCGCCGACATCGACGACACCAGGACGAAGATGCGGCGCCTGCAGACCTGTCCGGACACGTTCTCAGTCGTCCAGGTAGCACACGCGCGCGTCCAGCTGGTGGAGCTTGCGCGTGAAGTGTTCGTAGCCTCGCGAGATGACGTCGATGCCCGACACCGTGGACGTTCCCGACGCTGCGAGCGCCGCGATCAGGTGCGAGAAGCCTCCGCGCAGGTCGGGAACCTCAATGTCGGCGCTGTGCAGGGGCATCGGGCCGGAGATGACGGCCGAGTGGTAGTAGTTCTTTTGGCCGAATCGGCACGGGGTTCCGCCCAGGCACTCGCGATAGACCTGGATGTTTGCGCCCATCTGGCGCAGGGCCGAGGTGAAGCCGAAGCGATTCTCGTAGACGGTTTCGTGGACGATCGACAGGCCTCGAGCCTGGGTGAGGGCCACGACGAGGGGCTGCTGCCAGTCGGTCATGAAGCCGGGATGCACGGCGGTCTCCAGGGCGATCGAGTGCAGCTCCCCGCCGGGATGGTAGAAGCGAATGCCGTCCGTGTCGATGTCGAACGCGCCACCCACTTTGCGGAAGGTGTTGAGGAAGGTCGTCATGTCGGGCTGGTGAGCCCCGCGCACGTAGATGTCACCGTGGGTGGCCAGCGCGGCGGCGGCCCACGAGGCCGCCTCAATGCGGTCCGGGAGGGCCGTGTGGCGGTAGCCCACCAGATTGGACACGCCTTCGATGCGGATCGTGCGGTCCGTGTCCACCGAGATGATCGCGCCCATCTTCTGCAAAACGTTAATGAGGTCGAGGATCTCCGGCTCAATGGCCGCGCCCTTCAAGGTCGTGATGCCCTCGTTGCGCACAGCAGTCAGCAGCGTCTGCTCGGTGGCGCCCACGGACGGGAAGGGAAGCTCGATGATGGCACCGTGAAGGCCCGAAGCGGGGCGCTTGATGTGGACCCCGTCGGGCTGCTTGTCCACAATCGCGCCGAACTTGCGCAGGGTCTCGAGGTGGAAGTCGATGGGACGACCCCCGATCGCGCACCCTCCGAGCTCGGGAATGAACGCCTCTCCGAGCTGGTGCAGGAGGGGGCCGCAGAAGAGGATCGGGATACGAGAGGCTCCCGCGAGCGTGTCGATGTCAGAGCGAGAGGCAACCTTGACGTTGGAGGGATCCATGCGCAGCGTGCCGCGATCCTGGTCGAAGTCGATTCGAACGCCGTGCAGGCTCAGCAGGTTGGACACGACGTCCGTGTCCCGAATCAGCGGCACGTTGTAGAGCTCGGAGGGGGTGTCGGCCAGCAGCGAAGCGACCATCGCCTTGGGCACGAAGTTCTTGGCGCCGCGCACGCTGATTTCGCCGCGCAGCGGGTGGCCGCCCTCGACTTGCAGGATGGATGACATGGATGCTCCTCGGTTATGCGTAACTGGCCCCTACTCTAGCTAGGCAGGGGCCAGTGTGCGCAGCGCTTTTAGTCGCGAGCGGAGAGAACCTCTTCCTTGGGCAAGTATTTCGCCGGGAGCGTGCGGGGCTTGAAGGAGGGGCGGGTGGCCTCGTAGGCGGCGATCTCATCCTCGTGGCGCAGCGTCAGGGCGATGTCGTCCAGGCCCTCCATGAGCGTCCACCGCACGTAGTCGTCGATCTCGAAGGTGCCCGAGAACGCGCCGGCGCGGAACGTCTTATCTTCCAGAGACACGGTGATCCGCGTGCCGGGTTCTGTCTCGAGGATCTTCCACAAAAGCTCGCAGTCTTCCTGGGATATGATGCCGGTCACCAGGCCCTGCTTGCCGGAGTTTCCGCGGAAAATATCGGCGAACTTGGGGGCGAGGACAACGCGGAAGCCGTAGTCTTTGAGCGCCCACACCGCGTGCTCGCGCGAGGAGCCGGTGCCGAAGTCCGGCCCGGCGATCAACACGGAACCCTCCCTGTAGGCGTCCTGGTTGAGGACGAAGTCGGGGTCGGAGCGCCAAGCGGCGAAGAGGGCATCCTCGAAGCCCGTTCGGGTGACGCGCTTGAGGTAGACGGCCGGGATGATCTGGTCGGTGTCGACGTTGGAGCGGCGCAGCGGGACGCCGATACCGGTGTGCGTGGTGAACTTTTCCATGGGTGTGTCAGTCTTATCTTCGTTGGGGGGCGAGGCCGTGGCCGGCTCCCGCGCGGCGGTGGCGCAAGCGGGTCTCAGAGGTCGGCCGGGGAGGACAGGGTGCCGCGCACGGCGGTCGCAGCGGCGACGAGCGGGGACACCAGGTGGGTGCGGCTTCCCTTGCCCTGACGGCCTTCGAAGTTGCGGTTGGAGGTGGAGGCCGAACGATCTCCGGCGTTCATGGTGTCGGGGTTCATGCCCAGGCACATGGAGCATCCGGCGTTTCGCCATTCGGCGCCGAAGTCGGTGAAGATCTTGTCGAGGCCCTCGGCCTCGGCCTGGAGGCGTACGCGGGCGGATCCGGGGACCACCATGACGCGCACGCCGTCGGCCTTGCGGCGTCCCTTGAGGACGCCGGCGGCGGCGCGCAGGTCCTCGATGCGTCCGTTGGTGCAGCTCCCGATGAACACGGTGTTGACCGCGATGTCGCGCATGGGTGTGCCGGCCTGGAGGTCCATGTACTCCAGGGCTCGTTTCGCGGCCGCGCGCTTGTTCTCGTCGGTGAAGTCCTCCGGGCTGGGCACGCACGCCGACAGGGGCACGCCCTGACCGGGGTTGGTTCCCCACGTGACGAAGGGTTCGATGTCGGATGCTTCCAAGACCACCTCGGCGTCGAAGACGGCGTCGTCGTCGGAGGCCAGGGAGCGCCAGTACTCGACCGCGCGATCCCACTCCTCGCCCTCGGGGGCGTGGGGACGTCCCTTGATGTAGGCGAAGGTCGTCTCATCGGGGGCAATCATGCCCGCGCGGGCGCCGGCCTCGATGGACATGTTGCAGATCGTCATGCGCCCTTCCATGGACAGCTCCCGGATGGCCTGTCCGCGGTACTCCAGGACGTACCCTTGGCCGCCGCCCGTGCCGATCTTGGCGATGATGGCCAGGATGATGTCCTTGGCTGTCGAACCCGCGGGCAGGGAACCGTTGACCGTGATGGCCATCGTCTTGAAGGGGGCCATGGGCAGCGTCTGGGTGGCGAGCACGTGCTCGACCTGGCTGGTACCGATTCCGAATGCCAGGGCGCCGAAGGCTCCGTGGGTCGAGGTGTGGGAGTCGCCGCACACGATCGTCATGCCGGGCTGGGTGAGGCCCAGCTGAGGGCCGACGACGTGGACGATGCCCTGGTCGGCGTCGCCCAGGGAGTGCAGGCGAATCCCGAACTCACGGGCGTTCTTGCGCAGCGTGTCGATCTGGGTGCGACTGGTGATGTCGGCGATGGGACGGTCGATGTTAACCGTGGGAGTGTTGTGGTCCTCGGTGGCGAGAGTCAGGTCGGGTCGGCGCACCTGGCGTCCGGCGAGGCGAAGACCTTCGAAGGCCTGGGGGCTGGTGACCTCGTGGACCAGGTGAAGGTCGATGTAGAGCAGGTCGGGGGCACCGTTCTCGCCCTTGGTGACGGTGTGGTCGCGCCACACTTTCTCCGCCATTGTTCCGCTCATTGTTCCTCCTTGGCTCCCCCGCATCGGCGACGAGCGCGTCGTTCATTCTTCGTCCACTAATGGAAACGCCTTCGCTACACGGCGACCCCGCCGGTCTCACGTCTCGGACGCCACTTTGACGTGTTTCACTATGCGACAGCTTGTCATCTCAGAACCTGAGATATTAAATAGTTGTATGGATGAGCAAACAACCAGTGGTGTCGGAGTCCTCGATAAGGCGGCGTTGGTCCTGGGCGCCCTTGAGGCGGGACCAGCAACGCTCGCGCAACTCGTGTCCAGCACGGGGCTCGCACGCCCCACAGCCCACCGCCTCGCCGTCGCCCTGGAATACCACCGCATGGTCGCCCGCGACATGCAGGGCCGCTTCATCCTGGGGCCGCGTCTCCAGGAGTTGTCCTCCGCCGCCGGGGAAGACCGCCTGCTGCAGGCCTCCATGCCCGTGCTTCAAGCACTGCGCGATCACACCAAGGAATCCTCCCAGCTCTTCCGCCGCCAGGGCGACTATCGGGTGTGTGTGGCGGCCTCCGAGCGCGAGATGGGCCTGCGTGACTCCATTCCCGTGGGAGCGACTCTGTCGATGAGCGCCGGCAGCGCCGCCCAAGTGCTGTTGGCCTGGGAGGAACCCGACCGCCTGCACCGAGGCCTGTACGGCGCGTCCTTCAACGCGACCATGCTCTCCGAGGTCCGCCGCCGCGGCTGGGCGCAGTCCGTGGGCGAGCGAGAACCGGGCGTCGCCTCCGTGTCTGCTCCCGTTCGCGGCCCCTCGGGCCGAGTCCTTGCGGCGCTGTCCATCTCCGGCCCCATCGAGCGCATGGGCCGCCAGCCCGGGCGACAGCACGGCCCCTCCGTCATGGCCGCGGCCAATCGACTCTCGGAGTTCCTCGCCACCGTTGAGGACGCCGCGGACCTGTAGAAGCCTCCCCTGAACCTCCAAGACTGCGGGGCCGGGACGATCTCCCATCGTCCCGGCCCCCGCGATCATTCAGCCGACCCAGCGGCCAGAGTCATCGAAGGTGTAGGCCGTCCCTGCGATGACCGCGCGGCCTGTGACCATCGCGCCGCTGCCCGGGTCCAGGTAGTACCACGAGGCCCCTAGCTTCAGCCACCCGGTGGCCATGGCGCCGCTGCTCGGATCCAGGTAGTACCAGCTCTGGCCGTCCTTGAGCCACGTGGTCGCCATGACGCCCGAATCGGGATCCAGGTAGTACCAGGAACCCGCAACCTTCAGCCAGCCCGTCGCCATCGCTCCGGACGCGCGGTAGTAGCGCCACGCTCCCCCGTCGTTCTCCCAGCCGGTCTTCATCCAGCCCTCGGAGTCGAAGGAGTAGACGGCGCCGTCACGTTCGATGCGTTCGCCGGCGGGGAATGTGCCATCCGGGTAGCGCAGCCACCAGCGGCCGTCTCCCGCTTGCATCCAGCGCGCCTGCGAGGCGTCGGGGGCAGGATCGACGCGAGCACCCGTCGGTTGGGTGAACACGGCGACGGTGCGGGCAGGAACCGTGACCGTGCCCGTCCGCGCGTCAAAGGACGCCGCCTTGACGACCTCGTCGGTTCCCTGCGCCTGAGCCTCGTGCAACGCGAACGCGCGCCCCGCGAGGCCATCGACACGCTGCGTGAGCGTCTGCCCGGTCGCGTTGAAGACGACAAGGGCGCCGTCGATCGCCGGATCGATGTCATCGCGCGCACCAACCTGGTCGTCGATGAGCATCATGATCGTTCCGTCGACCGCGCTCGCCCCGGAGTTCGGGAAGGTTACCTTGGCGCGGACGAGGTCGGTGCTGCCCAGCGTAAACAGCCGCGAGGAGGAGCGCACGCGTAGGAAGTCCATCGCGGCCTGCGAGGAGGCCTCGATCTGCGCCGGGGTTGGCTTCAGGTCTGGGTTTTCCAGGAGCGGACGCATGTGAGGCCACGCCGCACCATTCTTGGACTTGACGGGAAGGCCTCGTCCAAACCCGTTGTCCTGCATCGTCCAGTCGATGGCATTGAAGTGATCTCCGGAGTTGTAGGAGTCACGATCCAGGGACTTGGAACGCAAGAGCTCCGTGCCCGAGGCCCAGAAGGACGGCGACTGGGACAGCGCCACCGAGGCCTGGCTGAGCAGCGACATGCGCACTCTATTCTCCATCGGCGCACTCGTCGGCATCTTGTACGTGACCAGGTCGAAGAGCGTCTCGTTGTCGTGAGCATCGACGTAGTTGACGTTCTCTGCGGGCTGGGATGCGAAGCCCGCACCCTGGCCGTTGTAGTCGAGCTCGGCTCCGCGCACGCTGCGCCCATCGTAGGTCGTGAGCGTGTAGTCCTTCAGGTTGCCCGCCAGTCCCAGCTTCACCAGGTCGACGCGGTGCAGGTAGTCCGCGCGACGTTCCTGCTCGGAACGCGTATCGAGCCCGTTGAAGTCCGAGAAGGCTCCCGAGCCGAAGCCCTGGAAGACGCGATGATCCTCGTCGAAGGGGCCACCGCCGTGGACCGCATCGCGTAGTCGGTCATTAAAGGCGCCGATGCCGGTTCCGTCAAGCTGGCCCTGAGTGGCCTGGCGGAACAGAGCATTGTTGGCGACCTCGCCGAAGTTCCATCCCTCGCCGTAGATGTACAGACGCGAGCCGTCAACCCCGTCCTTGTCCAGCGTCAGGGACTTCAGTGCTTCCTGCGCGCGCTTCATCTCCGCCGCCGGGTGGTGGCCCATGAGATCGAAGCGGAAGCCGTCGACGTGATAGTACTTGGCCCAGTGGATCATCGAGTCGATCATGAGCCGCTCGCTCATGGCGTTCTCGGTTGCCACATTCGAACAGCACGTCGAGGTTTCGACCGCTCCGGCGGCGTTCAGGCGCTGGTAGTAGCCGGGAACGATTCGGTCGAGCACCGAGTGGGAGTCCTGCCCGGCCGCGGGCGTGTGGTTGTACACCTGGTCGAGCACGACCTGCATGCCGATCGAGTGAAGGCCACCCACCATCGAACGGAACTCTCGGATGCGGGCTCCTCCGTTTTGATTCAGAGCGGTCGCGTAGGAGCCTTCGGGAGCCAACCAGTGGAGCGGGTCGTAACCCCAGTTGTAGGCGTCCTGATCGGCCACCGCGTCCACGGCGGCCTGCTGCGCCTCGGAGGCGGGGCCGGCGTTTGCGGGGATGTCCGGAACCTTCTGATCAGCGCGCTTCTCGGGGATCGTTGCGATATCGAAGGTGGGGAGCAGGTGAATGGTGTTGATTCCGGCCTCGGCCAGCTCGCTGAGGTGGCGCATGCCGTTGGACTGATACTGCGTGAACGCCATGTAGGTGCCGCGCATGTCCTCGGGAACCGACTTGTCTGCCGCGGAGAAGTCCCGCACGTGTAGCTCGTAGATGGCGCGCTGGGCGTCGTCCGCGATCGTCGGCGCCGGCGTGTTCTGCCACTCGGCGGGAGCGATCGAGGCGTTGTTCATGTTGACGGCCACTGACCTCGTCGAGTTAACCGTGAGCCCCACCGAGTAGGGGTCGGTCACCGTGTTGGTCTCGACCTTGCCCGATGCGGGCACGTAGACGCGTACCTCCCACAGGTACTGGGCGCCCTCCGCGATCGTCCCATCCGCGTTGTCCACGCTCCAGCGCCCGTCCTCGCCGCGAGTCGCGGGCGTGCGCTGAGGATCGCCCGCCACCTCCGAGTCGGCGCCCCGGGGGGTCTTCGTATTCCAGGACAGCAGGGTCACGCTCTTTGCCGTGGGAGCCCACAGCGCGAAGGTTGGTTTTCCGTCGTCCTTCCAGCCCACGCCGAACGAGGCCTGGGTCGCCTTCGCGGCGTAGAGGGAGTCCAGGACGGGTGCGATCTGGACGCCCGTGAAGGCGTTGACGACCCCGTCTTTCTTCTGGGCGACCGCGAGCTGTCCGGTCAGCGCCTCACGCGCCGTGGCCTCGTCGAGGCTGGCGCGCAGCGCGATGTAGCCGTTGAGGTTGGGGTGAGCGGTCGTCACCTCGGCGCTCAGGTCTCCGGCGACCGTCAGCGCGGTAACGGTTCCACCGGTGAGAGCCCCGTCGCTCAGCGTCGCCCCGCCCTCTGGGGCGGTGACCAGCTCGTAGACCAGCTGGGCGGAGCCGTCGAGCACCTGCGCGCGGGTGACGCCCTGGGGCAGGAGGGAGGTCGGCCACGCGACGATGTCAGTGCTCACCCAGTAGGCGCGCTGCTCCCCCGTTCCTGCGACCGGTGCGTCGGAGGCGGCGATGGAGAGCTTATGGGAGGAAGAATCGTAGGTGAAGGTCACAAGGTTGTTCGCTTTCGTCGCAAACTGGTAGTTGTCGCCACCGGCCACCCCGTCCTTCCCGTAGTTTTCACTCCAGGATCCACCGACGGCCACCTTGACTTCGTAGGAGCCTTCGGGCAGGGCGGTCGTCGCGTACGTGTATGTGCCATCCCCGACCGGTTCCATCAGCGGCGCCGTGCAGTCGGGCTTCCAGTTATCGGTGCATCCCAGAGCCTTTTGGAGGGATCCGGGAAGCGTGACCATGCGATCGCTCACCGTGTTCCACACGCGGTGGGTCGCCCTGTTGTAGTAGAAGGTCACCTCGGTGGGCGTCTCCAGGGTGTAGGCGATGTTCGCCCCGTCGGCCGCGCCGCCGCGTCCGAAGGAAACGTCCCACGATCCGCCCTCGGCGACCTTGTATTCGTACTCGCCGGCGGGCAGCGTGAAGGTCCCGGAGTAGACGCCGGTCGCCTCGCGGGTCAGAGCCGCCTTCTCACACCCCGGGGCCCAGTCGGCGTCGCATCCCATGGCCTTGTTGTGGCTGCCGGGGATTGTCACCAGCGTTTCATCTGCCGTCGCTTCTGCGCCCGCCTCGGCGGTCGGTGCGACCGCTGCGGCGTTGGAGGCGTCGGCTTGCGGCGCTGCCCACGCCGCCGGCAGCGCTGTCCCCATGAGCGCTACGACGGCGCCAACGCCCAGGGCGCGACGCAGCAACGTCCTGTTGTGTCGGTATGTCACGAAAGACTCCCTCGTCCATAAGCTGTCCCCGTCTCGCGGGGCTGCTCCTAGGTTAGACATACTGCAACGAGAGGGAAACTTTTCTGCAAAGGACAAGTCGATACGCGGGAGACGGAGAAAGAAAAACCTCGCCACCGAGGCGGTGGCGAGGCCAGTCGTACCCCCAACCGGATTTGAACCGGTGTTAACGCCGTGAGAGGGCGTCGTCCTAGGCCGCTAGACGATGGGGGCCTTGATTCGCGCGGAATCCGTACCCCCAACCGGATTTGAACCGGTGTTAACGCCGTGAGAGGGCGTCGTCCTAGGCCGCTAGACGATGGGGGCCTATCCGAAACACATGCTTCAGATCGCTGGGGTACCAGGACTCGAACCTAGAATGGCTGAACCAGAATCAGCTGTGTTGCCAATTACACCATACCCCATAGGGCGTCTCCCGCTTCGCTTGCGCGTCGCTGGCGACAGGAGATAACTGTAGCGGACAACAAGGCCCGTGCCAAATCGAGGACCCGTGGCGCCCATCACGCGCCTCGGCCTCGTCGGCGCGCTCAGCCCAGCGTCTCGCGCAGCGCCCGCAGACGGGCGAGCGAGGAGTCCCGGCCGAGGATCTCCATCGACTCAAAGAGCGGGGGCGAGACCTGACGCCCGGTGACAGCGACGCGCAGCGGCCCGAAAGCCAGGCGAGGCTTCACGCCCATCTGGTCGACGATGCGCTCGCGCAGAGTCGCCTCCAGGGATGCGGTCGTAAGCTCTGCCAGGGTGGCGACGGCGTCGATGGCGGCATCCAGGACGTCTGCGGCGTTGTCCTTCAGCTTCGAGGCCGCCCTGTCGTCGATCTCGAGGGCGTCGTCGGCGACGAAGAGGAAGCCCAGCATGCCCGAGGCCTCCCCCAGCAGCTGGATGCGGGTCTGGACAAGGGGCGCTGCCTCGGTGAGGATCTCACGCTCGCGCTCGCTCAGGGCATCGAAAGAAGCGGCGGAGACCAGGGCGTCGCGGTGCAGGAAGGGCACCAGACGGTCGCGGAAGTCCTCACCGTCCAGCAGCCGGATGTGCTCGGCGTTGATCGCGATGGCCTTCTTCTGGTCGAAGCGCGCCGGATTGGGGTTCACGTCGGAAATGTCGAAGGCGCGTGCCATCTCCTGCATTGAGAAGATGTCGCGATCGGGGGCGATCGACCAGCCCAGCAGGGCGAGATAATTGTTGAGCCCCTCGGGAATCATGCCCGCAGCCTTGTGCAGGAGCAGGTTCGATTCGGGGTCGCGCTTGGATAGCTTCTTGTTGCCCTCGCCCATTACGTAGGGCAGGTGGCCAAAGCGCGGCATGAACTTCGCGACCCCGATGGCCTCCAGCGCGCGGTATAGGACGATCTGGCGGGGGGTCGAGGAGAGCAGGTCTTCCCCGCGCAGCACGTGCGTAACCTCCATGAGAGCGTCATCAATGGGGTTGACCAGCGTGTAGAGCGGATGGCCGTTGGCGCGCACGATGACGTAGTCGGGAACGGAACCGGCCTTGAAGGTGATCTCCCCGCGGATCAGGTCGGTGAAGGTGATGTCCTCGTCGGGCATGCGCAGGCGCAGCACGGGCTGACGCCCCTCGGCCCGGTAGGCGGCGATCTGCTCGTCGCTCAGGTCTCGGTCGAATCCGTCGTAGCCCAGCTTGGGGTCCTCGCCTTTGGCGCGGTGGCGCTCCTCGACCTCCTCGGGGGTCGAGTAGGACTCGTAGGCGTATCCGGCCTCCAGCAGTCGCGCAGCCACGTCGCGGTAAATGTCCATGCGCTCGCTCTGGCGGTACGGTCCGTGGGGCCCTCCCTTGCCGACCCCCTCGTCCCAGTCGAGGCCAAGCCACTGGAGGGACTCGATGATCTGGTCAAAAGACTCCTGGGAATCGCGGGCGGCGTCGGTATCCTCGATGCGGAAGACGAAGGTTCCCCCCGTGTGTCGGGCGTACGCCCAGTTGAACAAGCACGTGCGGACCATTCCGACGTGGGGCGTTCCCGTGGGCGAAGGACAGAAGCGGACGCGGACGTCGGCACCGGTGGCAGTTGTTTCACTCATGATTCCTCCATCGTACTCCAGGGGCGGCTGTTGCATTTGCTTGATGCGTGGGCGCGCTCAGCCGCCTGACGCGATGAGGGATAGCGTGTATCACCACCGGGGCCTCGCCGCCGCACCCACCACATCAGGAGGATAGTTAGCATGCCCGTCCGTCTCTTTTCCGACGCCCACCTCTACCGCACGGGTTCGCTCAAGTGGACGGGGATCACTCGCTCCAACGGCGAACCCACGATCGGGGCGTGGGTGGCAGAGATGGACTTCGGGACGGCCCCCGAGGTCGCCGAGGCGATGAAGCGCGCGATTGATGACGGCTTGCTCGGCTACCAACCCACCTGGCTGGAACCCGCCGCGGCCGCGGCCGCCGCGGAGTTTCACAAGAGGCGCTTCGGGTGGGCGGTGGATGAGTCGCACGTGCGCCTGGCGTCCGCGGTCCTGCCAGCGCTCGAGGCCACCATCGCGCGTCTCGTGCGGCCCGGAGCGCCCGTCGTCGTCCCGACCCCCGCGTACATGCCGTTCCTGTCGATTCCCACCAAGCTTGGTCACCCCGTCATCGAGGTTCCGTCGCTGCGCGGCACGCGCGCGGGCGGGCGCGGCTGGGCGCTCGACCTGGAGGGGATCCGGGCGGGGCTGGAGGCCGGGGCTGGCCTCGTCATCCTGTGCAATCCGTGGAACCCGGTCGGCCGCGTCCTTGGCGAGGAGGAGCTGCGGGCGCTCCACGAGGTGGTAGGCGCCTACGACGCGCTGGTCTTCGCCGACGAGATTCACTCCTCCCTGGTCCTCGATGAGGCGCTCCCCTTCGTCTCCTACGCGTCACTCGGCCCGGCCTTCGCAGCCCACACCGTGACGGCGACGGCCGCGTCAAAGGGGTGGAACATCGCCGGGCTTCCCAGCGCGCAGGTCATCCTCCCCGACGACGCGCTGCGCGCGCGCTGGGACGAGTTCGCCGCCGAGGTACGCCACGACGCGTCCGTCATCGGCACGGTCGGCGCGATCGCCGCCTACGAGCGCGGGGATGAGTGGCAGCGCGAGGTCAAGGAGCTGATCCGAGGCAATGTCGAGCGCGTGGCGAACGCGTTGGCCGACACGCCGATCGACTTCGTGCGCCCGGAGGGAACCTACCTGACCTGGTGGGGCTTTGACGGCATTGATCTGGGTCCCCTCTCCCCCGCCGCGACGCTGCGTGAGCGAGCAGGCATCGCCGCCAACGATGGGCGCACCCTCGGGGCGGACTATTCCTCGTGGGCTCGCATCAACCTGGCGTGCGCCCCCGACGTGGCCTCGCGGATCGTGGAGCGGGTCCTCGACCTGCTCTGACGCGGCCTCCCCCCATCGGGGCCCACCCCTGGCCAACCCGTGGCCGCCCACGGGGCTCGCGCCGCGGCCTCGGGAGATGGCGCCGCGCCCGACGCATCAGGCGCGCAGGGCGGCTTCGATCCCGGCGACAACCGTTGCTCGCGCCGAGGACGCGGCCTTGACGACGGCCGCCGGATCCGTGGGCGCGTTAGCGAAGGACATGTCGGAGACGACGGACATTCCGGCCACGCGCACCCCCAGGGCGTTCAGGGTGAGCGCCTCCATGACCGTGGACATGCCCACGCAGTCCACGCCCAGGCCCGCAAGGATCCGGGTTTCGGCCGGGGTCTGGTACTCGGGTCCGCGCAGGATCGCGTAGACGCCCTCCCGCTGGCAGACCCCGCGCAGCGCGTCCGTCATCGGCCGGTCCCAGACCGCCGACACGTCCAGGAAAAGGGGGCCGTCGAAGGGAGAGGAGCCCGACAGGTTCACGTGATCGGTGATCGCCATGACGTCGCCGAGCCTCCACTGCCGCAGGCATCCGTTCGCGTTCGTTAGCACCGCTCGGCTGATCCCGGCGCGGGCGGCGGCGCGGGCAAGGGCGGTCACGGCCCGCGCTCCCACTCCCTCGTAGAGGTGGGTGCGCCCCGTCGCCACGAGGACCGCTCCCCCGTCGCGCTCGTAGGCGCGCAGCTGCCCGCCGTGCCCGTCGGCAACGGGAGGAAGAACGCCGGGGATCTCTTCCAGGGACGCGGTGGCCGCGGGGGTTCCCCACGCCTCGTCGAGGGCGTCGGCCAGGCCCGACCCGAGGACAACGAGCGCGTCGGGACGTCCCATGAGCTCGGTGAGAGAGCGCGAGCCGACCAGCGCCTCCTCGTCCACGAGAGCCGCCGCAAAGCGCGGGTCGACGCTCACCGCTCGTCGCCTTCCGCACCCTGCGCGTAGGTGCGTGACTCGAGTTTCTCCTGCGCGCGCACGCGGCCGACGCTGGTCGCCCAGTAGCCCACGAATCCCACGACCATGGCCAGGAGGATACCGATGTTGGCGCCCGCCCAGTCACCGTCGCGACCGCCCAGGGGGCCCAGGAGGTAGCCCTGCCAGGAGAGCCAGGAAGCGTTCGCGTTGACGACGAGGCCCCAGCCCACCAGCGAGCCAACGAGGAGGGAGGCGACGGCCCCCCAGTTGACCGAGCCGTAGCGGCCCGACGGGGTAAAGAGCGAGGGCTCGTCGTAGTCCTTGCGGCGCAGCGCAATGTCGGCGAGCATGACGCCACCCCACGCGGCGATCACGACTCCGAGGGTCGTCAGGAACGCGGTGAAGGGGGTCAGGAAAGAATCGGCGAAGAACACGACAACGATGGTTCCCACGGTCATGATCGTGCCGTCAATGGCCGTGGCCACCGGCCGCGAGACGGGCACGCCCGTGGCGAGCAGCGACAGACCGGAGGAGTAGATGTCCATGACGATGCCGCCGATGAGTCCCAGGATCGCGACGAGCGCAAAGGGAACGAGGAACCACGTGGGCAGCAGCGTCGTGAGCGCTCCGATCGGATCGGAGCCGATCGCCTCGGACAGAGATTCGTCGGCCGAGCCGACGAGGAGGATTCCGAAAAACACGAGGATGACCGTAGGCAGCGCCGCTCCCAGCGTGGTCCACCCGACCACGCCCCGCGTTGAGGCGGCACGCGGCAGGTAGCGCGAATAGTCGGCCGCGGCGTTGATCCACCCGAAACCAAATCCGACGAGGAGCATGCAACAGGCCCCCAGGACAGCGGCGGCGGGAGCCGATTCACGCGCGGACAGAACCGCGACATCGATGGTCGGCGCCACCAGCACGAGGTACACGATCGTCAGGAGCGCCGTGGCCCACGTGATCCACGTCTGCACCTTCATGATGGCCTCGAAACCGAGAATGCCCGAACCGGCCGCTAAGACGACGACGAGGATGAGGGCAATCACCTGGGCGAGCACGTGATTGGTAAAGCCCATCGCTCCCATGACGGTGGCCGTGGCCTGCACCGCCATGATCGCCAGGAAGGTCTCCCATCCCACGGTCAGGATCCAGGAGATGGCCGCCGAGACCCTGTTGCCGTTGAAGCCGAAGGCGGCGCGCGAGAGGACCAGGGTCGGCGCGGAACCGCGTTTACCCGCGATCGCGATGAGTCCGCACACCAGGAAGGACAGTGACACTCCCACGACCGAGACCACCACGGCCTGGATCAGGGACAGGCCGAATCCGAGCACCCACGAGCCCCACGAGATCCCCAGGACGGAGATGTTTGCGGCGAACCACGGCATGAAGAGGTCGGCGGGCCTGCCCTTGCGATCGGATTCGGGGATGACGTCCAGGCCCGCCATTTCGACGGCCAATGCGCCCGAGGATTGGGGTTCGCTCACGGTATGCTCCTATGCGACAGAGATATTGTCAGAACGACGTAATCCTATCACACAGGTCACACAATTAGGCTCGGACGACAGGGTTCGTCAGGCGCCCGATCCCCTCGATCTCAATCTCCACGCGGTCACCGGCGTGAACGACCTGCGCACCCGCGGGCGCACCCGTGGCGATCACGTCGCCGGGCAGCAGCGTCATCTGGTGAGACACGTAGGAAACCAGCTCGAAGGGGTTCCAGATCATGTGCGCGGTCGAGCTATCCTGAGCGATCTCGCCGTTCAGGTAGGAGCGGATCGCGAGGTTGGTGACGTCAAGGGCGGGGTCGACCGTAATCCACGGGCCCAGCGGGCACGCCGAGTCGAAGGACTTGCCGCGCGCCCAGGGGCCGCCCGTCATCGCGTCGCGGGCGGTCGCATCGTTGGCGATCGTGTAGCCGAGGATCATCTGCGGCGCGTCCTCGACGCTCACGTCCTTGGCCAGGGACTTGATGACGATCGCCAGCTCGCCCTCGAAGACGACGTCGTTCGACCACCGCGGGATCGCGATGGGGTCGTCCGGACCGATCACGCAGGTGTTGGCCTTCAGGAAGATTGGCGGTTCCGTCCGCTCGTCGGCGGCGATGGGCGCGCCGGAATAGTTGTTGCCGATTCCCACGACCTTGGAGCGCGGGATCACCGGGGAGAGCAGGCGCACCTCGCCCAGCTCGTAGATCTGGCCGGAAGGCTCCACGGGCGAGAATAGCGGATCTCCCTTGAGTCCCACGATCCTCGTTGACCCCTCCTCCAGGGCGCCATACACGGGGTTCGTTCCATCGGAAAAACGTGCGATTCTCATGCCGGTAGCCTAACCCACGCCCGCCCCGAGCGCGGAGGCTGCGCCCGTGCATGCGGCGGGCTCGCGATGAGCCAGGCGCACCCGCCGACGTTGCCGTTCGGGGTTACTTCTTCTTCGCGCGCTTCCAGACGTGGCCGGGAACGTTGCCGGGGAGCAGCGGGTTCTTCTCCCCCACGAAGACGGGTTCGGCGACGCCGCGCCGACGCTGTTCCTCGTAGTCGCGCAACGCCCCCAGCACCCACCGGGCGAGGAAGACCAGGGCGACGAGGTTGGTGATCGTCATGACGGCCATCGCGATGTCGACCGCGTTCCACACGACGTCGAGGGAGAGCAGCGCGCCGACCGTCGCGGAGGCGACGCACACGACGCGCACCGTCCACGTCGCCCACGGGGCGTCGCCACACACGAAGGACATGTTCGTATCGGAGTAGACGTAGGCGGCGATGACCGAGGAGTAGGCGAGCACGAAGATGAGGATCGCCATCGGGATGATCGTCCATCCTCCCAGCTCGTGGGCGACGGCCAGCGTCGTCAGGTTCGAGGGGTTGACGTCCGCCCCAGACCACACAGCGGGGCCCGCGATGAGGATGACGAACGCCGTCGCCGTGCACACGATGATCGTGTCGATGAAGACGCCGAGAGACTGGATGAGGCCCTGGCGCACGGGGTGCGAGACGGTTGCCGTGGCTGCGGCGTTCGGGGCGGTTCCCTGTCCTGCCTCGTTGGAGAAGAGGCCGCGCTTAGTGCCGTTGATCATCGCCGCGAGGATGCCGCCCCCGAGGCCGCCGACGGTAGCGTCGGCGGAGAAGGCCGAGGAGAAGATCTGAGCGAGCACCGCGCCGAACTGCGAGAGATTCATGAGGCAAATGACGGCGACCATGACGACGTAAACGAGCGCCATGATCGGCGCCATCCACTCGGTGACGCGGGCGACCGTGCGGATGCCGCCGAAGATCACCATCGCGGAGAACACGAACACGAGGCCCGCGACGGTCAGCTGTGCGGCCGAAAAGCCTCCCGCGCCCGGCAGGGGCTGCTTGGCAGCCTCCCCGAAGGCGCCGGTGAGCGTCCCGGCAATCGCGTTGGACTGCACGGAGGTGATGACGATGCCGCAGGTGACCACCGTGATGACGGCGAACACGTTCGCGAGGAGGCGGTTCTTCATGCCGCGCTTGATGTAGTAGGCCGGGCCGCCGCGGTAGGAGCCATCAACGTGGCGCACCTTGAAGATCTGCGCCAACGTCGCCTCGAAGAAGGCGGTGGCCATCCCCACCAGGGCGACGACCCACATCCAGAAGATCGCGCCTGGGCCGCCGAACATGAGGGCGGCCGCCACACCGAAGACGTTGCCGACGCCGACGCGCGCGGCCAGGGAGATCGCGAAGGCCTGGAAGGAGGAGATTCCTCCCTTGGCGCCCTGCCGAGACCCGAGGACCGTGCGCACCATCTCGGGGAAGAGGCGCACCTGGACGCCGCGAGAGATGACGGTGAGGACCACGCCCACGCCGATGAGGATGACGATCGTCAGGTGCATCGTAATCCAGTCGGCGATCTGTTGCTCGATCTGGGCGATCTGTTCCACTGGTGCCTCCCGTGGGTTCAGGGACGAGACCGGGTTCGTCGCGGCCTCGCGCGCTTGGCGGGACGGACCCGCGTTGATGGGTACCGTTCATCTTGCCACAGCCCGTCTGTCCGGGCATCCCTCGTCTCGCCGCGCGCCCGGGCGCGGGCGGGGCGCGCCCGGGCGCCGTCTGGGACAATGAGACCATGAGCGCGACACTGAACGAGATCCTGGACGACCTGGAGGACGCCGGTCGGCTGGGAGACGACGACGCCCTATACGAGGCCTTCACGTCATGGGCTGCCTCGACGGGCAGGCCGCTCTACCCTCACCAGGAGGAAGCTCTCGTCGAGATCCTGGCGGGCAACCACGTCATCGCGGCCACCCCCACGGGCTCCGGGAAGTCCATGATCGCCCTGGCCGCGCACTTTACGTCCATGGCCCACGGCGGCCGCTCCTACTACACGGCGCCCCTGAAGGCGCTCGTGTCGGAGAAGTTCTTCGATCTGGTGTCTCTCTTCGGCGCTGACAACGTCGGCATGGTCACCGGGGACGTCTCGCTCAACGCCGACGCCCCGATCATCTGCTGCACGGCCGAGATCCTGGCAAACCAGTCGCTGCGCGAGGGACCGAGCCTGGACACCGACATGATCGTCATGGACGAGTTCCACTTCTACGGTGATCGCCAGCGCGGGTGGGCGTGGCAGGTCCCGCTCCTGGAGCTGACGGCCCCACAGGTGGTCGCCATGAGCGCCACGCTGGGCGATACCTCGCATTTCGAGCGCAGCTGGAAGGAACGCACCGGACGCGACGTGGCGCTCGTCGACGACGCGGAGCGGCCCGTTCCCCTCGAGTTTGACTACGTCGTCGATCGCCTACCCGATACGGTCGAGCGGCTGCTGGGCGAGGGCCGCTGGCCCGTCTACATCGTGCACTTCTCCCAGCGCGACGCCGTCGCGACGGCACAGTCCTTTGATCGTTCCTCGCTGATTTCCGCCGACCAGAAGAAGGAGATCGGCGCCCAGCTGGCGGGCGTATCCTTCACAAAGGGGTTCGGCCAGACCCTCAAGTCCCTGCTCGCGCAGGGCATCGGCGTCCACCACGCGGGCATGCTGCCGCGCTACCGCCGCCTGGTCGAGCGCCTCACGCAGGCGGGCCTGCTGCCGATCGTGTGCGGCACGGACACTCTGGGGGTGGGGATCAACGTGCCGATCCGCACCGTCCTCATGACGTCGCTCGTCAAGTACGACGGACGTCGCATGCGCCACGTGAGCGCGCGAGAGTTCCACCAGATCGCTGGCCGCGCGGGCCGCGCCGGCTTCGACACGGTCGGTTTCGTGCGCGTCCTGGCTCCCGAGCACGAGGTGGAATCCGCGCGCGAGCGCGCTCGCCTGAGCGCCGCTCAGGAGGCGGCCCGCGATGCGCGCGAGGCAAAGCGCGCGGCAAGGAAGTCCGCGAAGAAGCGCAAGGGACCGGAAGCGGGCGAGGTCTCCTGGACGCGCTCGACCTTCGATCGCCTGGTCGAGGCTGCCCCCGAGAAGCTGACCAGCCGCTTCGAGATGACTCACGCGATGGTCCTCAACGTCTTGGCGGGAGCACCCGCCGCCGGGCGCGACCCGGGCGAGCACCTCGTGTGGCTAGCTCGCAACAACGATGATCCGCCCACGGATCGCAACCCGCACCTGCGCCGCCTGGGCGAGATCTACACGTCGATGAAGCAGGCGGGCGTCGTCGAGCACGTGTCTTCTGCGCAGGCCTCGGCCTCGGGGGAGCCTCGCCTGCGCGCCGCCACCGACCTGCCGGACGATTTCGCGCTCAACCAGCCGCTCTCCCCCTTCGCGCTGGCGGCCCTGGAGCTCCTGGACCCGGAGTCACCGACCTTCGCCCTGGACGTCGTCTCGGTCATCGAGTCGGTCCTGGAGGATCCGCGCCCGCTGCTCTTCGCGCAGGAGAAGGCGGCGCGCGCCGAGGCCGTGGCGGCGATGAAGGCCGAGGGGTTGGAGTACGAGGAGAGGATGGCCGCCCTGGAGGAGGTGACGTGGCCTCGGCCGCTGGCATCGCTCCTGGGGGATGCCTTCGCGGTGTATGTGCGCGCGAATCCGTGGATCGGGGATCAGGAGATTTCCCCGAAGTCGGTCGTGCGCGAGATGATCGAGAACGCGCTGACCTTCACGGGGATCGTGGGCCGCTACGACGTGGGACGATCCGAGGGCATCGTGCTGCGCTACCTGACGGACGCGTACCGGGCGCTGCGCCAGATCGTGCCCGACGAGCTGATGACGGACGAGCTGCGTTCGATTATCGCCTGGCTGTCGGCGCTCATCCGCGCGGTGGATTCCTCGCTGCTGGACGAGTGGGAGGCCATGTCCACGGGTCATGTCCTCTCCCCCGCGTCCGAGGGCGACGGCACACAGGGCACGGAGCTGGCCTTCGGCGCCCGCGAGGACGGGACCGTTCCCTTCAGCGCGAACCGACACGCGTTCCGCACGGCGATCCGTGGCGCGCTGTTCGAGCGCGTGGAGGCGATGAGCCGCGACAACGTCGAGGCCTTGGCGCGCCTGGACGAGGCCTCGCGTACCCCCGTGGTGGCCCCGTGGGGCGAGGACGAGTGGGACGCCGTGCTTGAACGCTACTGGGCGGAGCACGAGTGGATCGGCATCGACCAGCATGCGCGTGCCCTGTCGCTGTGCTCGTTGAACGAGGCCCCGACCCGCGAGGATGTGCTGGAGCTGGCCCCCGCTGCAGTGTCGTCTGAGTTCCAGCGCGCCCAGGTGGCGCGCATCGAGGCGATCGCGGACGCGGTCGATCAGGCTGCGGCCGGTACGTTTTGGCTGGCCACGCAGACCCTGTTCGACCCGGAGGAGGACATGGACTGGCGCATCGTCGCCCTCGTGGACGTG
>ERZ773006.258-NODE-258-length-27852-cov-5.08544_pt1 | contig 27852 bp, 20 predicted proteins | sample MGYA00580843_ERZ773006 | MGnify/ENA primary metagenome ERZ773006 (study PRJEB29015, sample SAMEA2738011) | human oral metagenome | biome: human oral; feature: human-associated habitat; material: dental | place: China | collected 2052 ...
TATGACGAGTATCTCGTTCTTCGAAAAGAGCGTCGTGAACAACAGCTTCGTGCGTATGAGAACCAACAGAAGGAGATTGCCGATACAAAGGCGTTTATTGAGCGTTTCCGTTATCAAGCCACCAAAGCCGTACAGGTTCAACAACGCATTCGTCAGTTGGAGAAGATCGTGCCAATAGAAGTGGACGAGGTGGATAATTCAGCTATGCGTCTGAAGTTTCCTCCATGTCTGAGAAGTGGAGATTATCCAATCATTGCTGAGGGCTTAGGGAAGACTTATCCCAATAGATTGCACAGTGATGGACCAGGTCAGACGGTGTTTGAGGGGGTGGACCTGATTATCAAACGAGGCGAGAAGGTGGCGTTTGTCGGTAAGAATGGTGAAGGAAAGTCTACTTTTGTGAAGTGTATCATGGGAGAGATTCCTTTTGATGGTACGCTGAAGATAGGTCATAACGTACAAATCGGTTATTTCGCACAGAATCAGGCACAATTATTGGATGAGAACCTTACGATCTATGAAACGATTGATAGGGTCGCCACAGGCGATATGCGATTGAAAATCAATGATTTGCTCGGTGCGTTTATGTTCGGTGGAGAGACGTCGGAGAAGTACGTCAAGGTACTTTCAGGAGGCGAGCGTTCTCGTTTGGCCATGATTAAGCTATTGCTTGAGCCCGTGAACTTTCTTATCCTTGATGAGCCAACGAATCACCTTGATATCGCCTCAAAAGAAGTGTTGAAGGAAGCCATCAAAGCCTTTGATGGTACGGCAATTATCGTGAGTCATGATCGTGAGTTCTTGGATGGATTGGTAAGTAAGGTCTATGAATTTGGTGGTGGTAAGGTGAGAGAGCATTTAGGGGGAATCTATGATTGGTTGAAAAGTCCCCTCCAGCTAACCCCCTCTCCTACAGAGAAGGGGAGTGTAGATGATCGTTCGCTGAGAGATGGAAGAAATCGTAAATTATCATCTAATGATGATAGAAAAACAGCTCCCCTCCCTTCGGAGGGGTCGGGTGAGGCCTCGGAGGGGTCGGGTGAGGCCTTATCTTACGCTGAACGCAAAGAGATACAGAAGAAGATTCGTAAGGCTCAACGTGCCGTGGAGGAATCCGAAACCAAGATTGCTAAGTTGGAGGCATGTAAGAAAGAATTGGATGATCTATTGATGACACCCGAGAATGCCTCGAACATGGAGCTTGTGACAGAATACACCAGTCTTCAGCGTGAACTCGATGAGGAGAATGAACGATGGCTCATACTGTCGGAAGAGTTAGAAACTCTGAAACTTTGAAAAGCCTGAAACTTTGAAACTTTGAACTTTGATGTTTAACATTACCCACATCGGTAATCATAATTATGAATTATGAATTATGAATTTTGAATTAAACCAAATATTTTTACTATGCGTATCAAAAAACTTTTACCAATGATGTTCCTTGCATCTGTCCCCTTTATTGCTATGGCACAGGGTCAGGCAGGTATCAAGGCTGAAAATCTCGACAAGTCGGTACGTCCGGCTGACGACTTCTTTACGTTTGCCACAGGTGGATGGCAAAAGCTCAATCCCCTTCCTGGCGCGTTCTCACGCTTTGGTTCGTTCGACCAATTACAGGAGAACAATAACAAGCGGATTAACACAATCCTTACAGACTTGCTCAAAAAGCAAGGTAAGGAAGGTTCGGTAGAGAAGAAGTTAGGCGACTTCTATAAGCTCGCTATGGATTCGGTTCGTCGTAATAAGGAAGGCGTAAGTCCTGTTAAACCTCTGTTGGACGAAATGGAGAATGCAAAAACGTTGACCGATCTTCGCAATCTTCAGATTAAGTATGCCACTTTTGGATATGGTGTACCTTTTGGATATGGTTTTGATGCCGACCAAAAGAATGCTAAACAGAACATATTAAATCTTGGTCAAGGTGGGTTAACACTTGGTCAGAAGGAATATTATCTGGATAATGATAAAGCTACGAGCGAGATTCGTAATGCTTATCGCCAATTTATTGTCAATATGTTCCGACTCTTTGGATTCTCTGACACACAGGCTCAGGCACGTCGTGATGCTATTATGCGTTATGAAACAATGTTAGCTTTGATTTCAAAAAGTAATACAGAATTACGTGATGTTGAGGCCAATTATAATAAGATGACGCTTGATGAGTTCAAGGAGAAATATCCTCATCTCCCATTGGAATCATTGGCAAATGCTGAAGGTATACAGAGTAAGGATATTCAAACAATGGTGGTTGGTCAACCCTCATTCTTCGCAGGCGTTGATAAACTAGCATCTACTGGTAATGCAGATGAACTTCGTGCACGAATGGAATGGGATGCAATCTTGTCGTCAGCTAATTGTTTGAGTGATAATGTACGTGCTGAATATTTCAACTTCTTTAGTAAGACCATGCGTGGAACCAAGGAGGATTATCCTCGTTGGAAACGTGCCACACGACAAGTGGAAGAACAAATGGGCGAGCCACTCGGACGTATTTATTGTGAGCGTTATTTCCCAGCGTCAAGTAAGAAACGTATGGAGGAATTAGTTAAAAACTTGCAGGTGAGCCTTGCCGAGCGTATTAAAGCACAAGATTGGATGAGTGAGCCGACAAAGAAAGCCGCTCTTGAGAAGCTCTCTACCTTCTATGTGAAGGTGGGTTATCCTAACAAGTGGAAAGATTTGAGTAAACTTACAATAGACCCCTCAAAGTCTTTTTATGATAACGTTCAAGCATGTCGTAAGTTCTGGGCTAACGTAACTATTCAAGAGAAAGCTGGTAAGCCTGTTGATAAGGATGAATGGTTGATGACCCCACAAACGGTGAATGCTTATTATAATCCTACGACAAATGAGATTTGCTTCCCAGCAGGTATTCTCCAGTATCCATTCTTCGATCCTAAGGCCGATGATGCCTTCAATTATGGAGCTATTGGTGTGGTGATTGGACATGAGATGACGCACGGATTTGATGATCAAGGACGCCATTATGATAAGGATGGTAATATGACAGACTGGTGGACCAAAGAGGATGGTAAGAACTTTGAGGCTCGTACAGGTAAGTATGCTGACTTCTTCAGTGCTATCAAGGTTTTGCCTGATCTTAATGCGAACGGTAGGCTCACATTGGGTGAGAACCTTGCCGACCATGGTGGTCTTGAGGTGGCTTTCAATGCTTTCGAGAAGACGCCAGAAGCCAAGAAAGGCAAGGTTATTATGGGCTTTACTCCAGAACAGCGTTTCTTCATCGCTTATGCTGGTGTATGGGCAAACAATATTACAGAGGCCGAGATTCGTAGTCGTGTGAAGAGTGATCCTCACTCTCTTGGCGAGTGGCGTGTGAATGGGGCTCTGCCTCATATTAATGCGTGGTATAAGGCGTTCGGTGTGAAGGAGGGCGATAAGCTCTTTATCCCAGAGAATGAGCGTCTGAAATTGTGGTAAGATTACAAGCGTAATATCGTTTAAGACAAAGAGACATATTCTTTTGATGACATATTATTCCGTCGTTGACAGATCTAGTTTCCTTTCCACATCGAGTTACTATGATCCAATGCTCTTCTGTTAGTCTGTCTTAATATGTCATTAAAATAATATGTCTCTCTGTCATTGTGTCTTAGAATCATTTTGTCTGTTACTATGTCTTTTAAAGCCTTACTCTGTCTCTTTTTAGAGAAATTAAGCCTATTCTTTCTTTTTTCCTGTAGTTTTCTTTGTTGTTTTAATATCTTTTATTACTTTTGCGCTCGAAACAAACAAAAGACAATGATTCAAGCATTAAATATTCAAGCCACAACGAACAGCGCCTTATATAATAAAGGTGTTGCTTATTGTGTATCTACGTTTGAATCATTGAATACGGAGAGAAAAATAATCGAGAAAAAGATAGCAAATAATTTGGTAGTTCCAAATATTTGTATACTCTCTCTCTCTCTCTCTCTAGTAGAGCAGGCGTAAATAACACATTTTTTCTTCTCGCATACGCGCGCGCGAAGCGTGCCGTAAACCCTGTAAACAAAGGACTTTCAGAAGTTTCCTTTGTTCCTTTTTTTGTGTCCTTACCTAAACTAGAATATAGAGAAATTAAAAACGAAATAACAACTATTTTTAATCAATAAAACAATGGAGAAAAAGAGACAAAAGAAAAAGTATTATTATGCTCCTAACTGCATAGTAATGCAAGTAAACGAAACAACTAATTTGATGGAAACATCTTTCCCAGGTCAACACAATCCTGCAAGTGATGGTGGAACTCTTCAAAGTAAAAGTCAAAGTGAAGAAGCGAAGCAAACCCTATTTTGGCAAGATATGGATGTAGAAAGTGAGACTTGGAAAAAATAGACAAATAACAGTAATAACTTAAAAAGATGATAAAATTAACATTAAAATACCAACACCTATTTTGGGCAATACTTTGTGGTCTAACTATAGTATTTACTTCTTGTTCTAATGAAGACGTGGCACAAAACTCAAATGGAGTAGATAATGGTTCTAAGCTAACCACATTTAGTGCAAACGGTCCAATGTCCCGCACGTCAATGGAAAATAATGGTACTTTCTATTGGGAAGCAGGTGACAAGATTTGGGTAAAAGATGACACAGGTACTTGGCAAGTGAGTAGTAATGCACCTACGAGTAAAACAGCTTCTTTTCAGTTTAAAGTTCCTGGTCAATTCACCAAGAAAAGTGAATATATGGTTTTTTATCCTGGCAAGAATGGTAATAAAAATCAGGTAACTATTTCTGCAGATCAAGAACAAGCAGCCCCAAATAACTCTACTCATTTTGGACCATCTGGTGATTGTGGTACAGCAGAGGCAGTAGGAACTATTGGCGGAAGTAATTTCAGTTTCCGATTGAATCATCAAGCGACCTATATTATTTTTCAACCTTACACCACTAATAGCCTCATACAAAACAGTTATTTGACAAAGATTGAGGTAAGTTCTAACAATGATATTTCAGGCACTTATACACTGGATCTTACAAATGGTACACTAACAGGCAATGGAAGTAAAAAGCAAATTACACTTACCACAAAGGGAAGTGGGAATAATGGGTTCCTTCTGACTAATAGTGCGTCTGATAATATCTCTTTTATGGTGGTTAAACCAGGGACACACACTTTTAAAGTACGTTATTATATTAAAGACAAAAACACTAACATTGAAGGAACTATCACAAAAACATACGTTTCCCAAACCCTCGATAAAAATAAATACTACAAAATAAGTGATAATGTAAGTCCTCGTGAATATAAAACAGGTAACTATTATATGTGGGATGCACAGAATCACTATTGGTACGGACATGAAACTTCGCAACCAACAGCTAATGATCAGCAAGGGCAGAACTATCCTGAGTATGGTGATCCTTTGAAACGTTATTTTAATAATAATGGTAATTCTATTCCTTACGAAGCAACTACAGATTTATTTAAGACTCTCCCTAATACAAACGAGATGTCATGGTATTGTATGAAAGGAAATCCTCACTGGGACGAAAATGAGTTATGGATGACTATGGGACATTTGCACAAAGGGGTTATGTGGTTCTTAAAGAAAGATTATATATCTAATTTCTCAAAGGAAAAAGGCTACGATGATAAAGATTACCGAACTGTTGCAAGTGAATGCAATAATAATAAGATAAACAAGGAGCCCCTCTCCGCAGACGATGCAAATAAATACTTCCCATTACCTCTCGCAGGTTTCTACTATGAGGGGAAACTAAACTATATAGATATAGTTGGTTTCTATTGGTCATCCAGTGCTTACCCTCAAGGTGGAGGAAATGCTTATCGTTTATATTTCAGTAAAACAAATATAAATGTAAAGACAGGAAGTCGTATCAATGGTGCCAAAGCTCAAAAGTTCCATTAAATTTGAAGATTAGAAGCAAATATTATAAAAAAACTTCGTGGGTAAAAAGGTCTCAAACCCACGGAGTTATCACAAACAGAGACCATCTTCATGATAATATAGCAGACTTAGACAAAAGAATAAAAATCTGTAAAAGTTTGTGTTTGCTATTGGAATTAAAATCCCAACGTGTTCCTCGTAAATTTCCAACGTGTTTGCGATTCGCGGGGAACGTGTTAGCGAGAAATTTCTAACGTGTTAGAAATTTATCGGGAACGTGTTAGAAATTTATGGGGAACGTGTTGGAAATTTATCGCAAAGCTGATGGAAATTTAACGCAATCATAATACCTTTGGAATTGGAGGCTGTTTGGGCTGAAGATTTGGGCTGATGAGCGTTTGTTTCCATCGGTTTTAAAACAACAAGAAATGAAGATGCTGCAAAGTGCAGCACATTAATTATAACTAAAAATAAAATAAATCATGAAAATTAAATTAGTAAAAAGAAAGAGACCAGGCGCAAAGGAAGACGCAGGTAAGTTGTATGCTAACCCAGTGAATGTTGGTAAGAAGACGTTGCGCGACATTGCGAGAGATATTGCGGGTCGTTCGTCTTTGACACGTGGTGACATTGAAAATGTACTTACAAACTTTATGGAGTGTCTGCCTAGTTACTTGCGTGATGGCTTTAGCGTTCAGTTGGGCGAGTTCGGTACAATGCGCTTAACCTTATCTAGTACTGGTGCGTTGGACGAGAAGAGTTTTAAGGTTGAAACCATCAAACCTCGAGTAACATTTACGCCAGGCGTGGAACTGAAAAATGGATTACGCGACAACTTGTATGAGTTGCCGAGAAAGAAGAAGGAAGAAAAGGAGGAGAAAGAGGAGAAGAAAAAGAAAGAAGAGGAAAGTGGACCGCAAGTAGGGTAAAAGCCCCCAAAAAGCCTCCCCAAGCCCCTCCGAAGGAGGGGATGTGCCTAACGGAAGCTAGTTAGGATAGGCTGGAAAATTGCCACAAAGTAGGGACAGACGCCCTCGTCTGTCCTCTCTTTTTATGTCGTTTTTTCGGACAGACGAGGGCGTCTGTCCCTACAAGGAGATATATTGAGATCGGGAAAACTATCCTAACTAATTTCCGTAAGGCTCTCCTCCCCCTGGGGAAGGCTGGGAGGGGTTTCCAGACGCCCTCGTCTTTCCCTACTTTTTTATTAGTCTTTCTTTGGAGAATATGCCATTATTTTGATGATTCTGATACGTTCTTAATCATTATATCTCTTGTTCTTTCTGCTTCAAGATTTGTTTTTGATGTATTTGTTCAATCAGTATTTAATCACTATCTTTGTATCTGATTAGTATAGAAGAGATTGATAAATGAGAACGATTGAACTCCTTGCCCCTGCCAAGAACCTCAAATGTGGAATAACGGCTATTGATCATGGCGCTGATGCTGTTTACATTGGTGCCTCTCGCTTTGGGGCACGCCAATCGGCTGGTAATAGTGTTGAAGATATTGGTAAGTTATGCGAATATGCTCATCGTTATAGTGTCACGGTTCATGTGACCATCAATACGATTATTTATAATGAAGAGTTTGAAGAGACGCTTGCTTTAGTCCGTGAGTTAGTGAATGTTGGCGTTGATGCCTTCCTTTTGCAGGATATGGGATTGATGAGTAAGGTGAGGGAGATTGTGCCTGATACGATAGCTCTCCACGCCAGTACACAATGTGACACACGTACATGGGAGAAAGCCCAATGGTTGAGCGAGCAGGGTTTTGATCGCATAGTTTTGGCTCGAGAATTATCAGTTGAAGAAATCAGTGAGATACATAAACGTTTGCCCAATCTGGAGTTAGAGACCTTTGTGCATGGCGCATTATGTGTGAGTTATAGTGGAATCTGTTATGCCTCACAATATTGTTTTGGGCGTTCAGCCAATCGTGGTGCGTGTTCTCAGTTCTGTCGTTTAGCGTTTGACTTGAAGGATTCAGACGGAAAAACCATAGAACACCAGCGTCATCTTCTCTCATTGAAGGATATGAGTCAGATAGATAATCTTGAGGCACTAATGCGTTCAGGGGCTTGTGCCTTTAAGATAGAGGGAAGACTGAAAGATATTAATTACGTAAAGAATGTGGTCTCGGCTTATAGCCAACGCATTGATGAGATTATCCGCCAACATCCTCGTGAGTTTCGTCGTGCCTCTTTAGGGCGTATGGCTTATTCGTTTACGCCTAACCTAAAGAAGACCTTTAATCGTGGATATACGAGCTATTTCTTAAATGGTCGACAATCTGATATCTTCTCCCCTGATACGCCAAAAGCCTTAGGCGAGTTTGTAGGTACGGTGAAAGAGATAAGACGTGATAGTTTCAATGTGGCTGGTACGTCAAGTTTTGCTAATGGTGATGGATTGTGTTTCTTGGGGGGTGGCTTTCGTGTGAATCGAGCCGTGGGTAATCGCCTTTATCCATACAAGATGCCACATGGCTTAAAGCCTGGTATGGCATTGTATCGGAATCAAGATCAAGCCTTTGATAAGGAGTTGAGTGGTACTACAGCAATACGTAAAATCCCTATTGTAATGGTTTTCGGTCTTACGGATAATGGTTTTCGTTTGAAAGTATCTCTTTATACCAACAAACATATAAGTGATACTATCAGTGCAGAGTCTTTTACTTCTTTTACCCATCAACCAGCCCAGAAACCTCAACATGATAATATCATCCGACAGTTGACAAAATTGGGTAATACATCTTATGAATGTACAGATATTACGCTAGAGGCAGACGTAAGTAAGTACTTTATTCCTAGTAGTGTACTTGCAGATTTGCGTCGTGCATTGATAAAAGAATTAGACAAGAAGATACTAGAACGAAAGCGTATCACCATTCACAGAACTAAACGATTGGATCGTGATAAGGCTCAATCATATAAGTTTGTGAGGGAGGCTAACCCTAGTCAATATCAGGCATACCCTTACCTTTATAATATCTCTAATGATGTCGCCCGTAAGTTTTACGAACACCAAGGATTAACGAATCCCGATGAGGCTTTCGAGAATCAACACCCACAAGGCGTACAAGTGAAACGTGGACAAGTGGAGGATGTCTTACTCATGCAATGCCGTCATTGTATTCGTTATTCGTTAGGCTATTGTGTGAAACGTGGAGGAAAGAAACCCACATGGCGTGAACCTCTATATTTAGAGTTACCCGATAAGCGTAGATTCCGTTTAGAGTTTGATTGCAAGGATTGCCAAATGAATATCCATCCTGACGTAGAGTAAGTGTGTTTCATCTAACCTTTAACCCCAAACATTCTCACAATATGCGAAGATATTATCCGATATTGATCGTCTTTCTGTTTAGTGTGACACTCATGATAACAGGCTGTTATCATAAGAAGACACCCTCTTCCTTCCGATTACCAGATAGTATTCAAGAGGCACAGATTACGCGTAAGCTAGAAGCGGGAGGCGACTCGCTTTCAAAGCAGAAAGATAGTACGGAGGATGATTGGCAAGGCTCTATAAGTGGGGTTGACTCGCTTTCTTTCCGTGTAAAGCACCACTATTCACAAGGCTTTAACTTTGTGGTTAGCTCTGATTCACTTATGCTTATACGCCAACAACCAGAAGAAGCCGTGAGCCATCGTTTGAAGACTGATTCGTTTGCTGTGCATGAGGGAAAGGGTATTGTCGTGGTAGATATTCGTATTCTTCCTGATGACAAAAATGATTCTGTATGGGTGCAGATAGCGACTGAAGATTACGCCTTTGGTTGGATTCACGAAGGACGTTTGTTGAAGCAGGTGATACCTGATGATCCTATTTCCCAGTTCATCTCCACCTTCTCCAACATCCACTTGCTCATCTTTATGATTATTATTTCTATCATAGGCGTGGGCTATTTGGCACGTAAGATATTAAAGCGTAATGCGCATATTGTTCACTTCAATGACATCAATTCCTTCTATCCAACATTGCTAGCAGTAGTAGTGGCATTATCAGCGGCATTCTATGCAAGCATACAACTTTTCACGCCAGAAACGTGGAAGGAGTTCTATTTCCATCCTTCTCTCAATCCCTTCTCTCAACCCCTATTGCTCAATATCTTCTTATGTTTAGTATGGGCAATGCTGATCATCGCCATAGCTACTATAGATGATGTGCGCCGTTTATTGAAGTCGGGCGATGCCATACTCTATCTTAGTGGATTAGCCGCCGTATGTGCCGTTAATTATATTGTCTTCTCCGTTCTCACCTTATATTATATAGGTTATTTCCTACTTGTCGTTTATATCTATTATGCCTTCTGGACGTATTTACGAAAGAGTAGTGAGACTTATTATTGTGGGAATTGCGGGACGCGCTTACATCGTAAGGGGCGTTGTCCGCATTGTGGTGCGATGAATGAATAAGTAATCCTAATAAATTAGGATTGTGTGGTATGTATATTCTATCTACCTTTGCAGAGTGAAATAATACTTAAACATAAGAAAGCGAAAAGATATGTTTAAATGCCAGTTTAGCTTAGCTTTGTTGATGGCAACAGGCTTGTCAGTAGGAGTCCATGCTGATAATATCATAGCAATAGGTGATACCTCTCGGGTTTATGATATTGATGAGGTATTGGTAATCAATCAGCCCAAAGAGATTTATCGACTCCGCCAACAGCCTTTGAGTAGTACGTCTTTCGATGGAAGCCAACTCCAGCAATTAAATGTGCAGGACACCCGCCATCTATCTACCTTTGTTCCGTCATTCATTATGCCAGAATATGGAAGTCGTTACACTTCCTCTATTTATATGCGTGGTATCGGCTCACGGGTGAACTCGCCAGCTGTGGGTATTTATGTTGATGGAATGCCAATATTGAATAAGAGTGCTTTTAACTTCCACACTTATGATATTGATCGTGTCGACGTATTGCATGGTTCTCAAGGAACGCTTTACGGAATGAATACCGAAGGCGGACTCATTCGTATGTACAGTCGTAACCCATTCCAGTATCAGGGCACAGATGTTAAGCTCTCGCTTGGCACAAGGCTATTGCGCAAAGTGGAATTGAGCCATTATCAGAAGCTCGATGACAAGCGTGCCTTCTCTTTATCAGCTTTCTATGGTGGACAGAATGGGGTTTTCCGAAACCAATTTGACGGAAGTCGTGCCGACCTTATCAATGAGTTCGGAGGCAAGGGGCACTTCATGTGGAAAGCATCAGACAGATGGATGTTTGATTGGATAGCCGACTATCAATATACTCACCAGAATGGGTTTCCTTACGGACAACTCGTGACTAAGGAGGAGATTGCATCTGCACCCCTTACCTCGCCCTTATATGCTATGAAAGCTGGCACACAAATGCCCAATCAGAACAGACAGAGTTATTATCGACGTAACATATTGAATACAGGAATGGGAATCAAGTATGCTGGCAATGGATTTGACGTGAATAGCATGACTTCCTGGCAATTCCTCCATGACAATATGCTAATGGATATTGATTATCTCCCACAAGATTTCCTCCATCTTACCCAGCGTCAGCATGGTAACACACTCACGGAGGAACTATCAGTTAAGAGTAACAGATCAGGCAGATGGCAATGGACTTTCGGTGTCTTTGGGTCATATCAGTGGCTGAAGACAATGGCGCCTATCTACTTCGATAAGGATATGAATACAGCCCTGTCAAAGAAGATAACGGACTATGCTTATAACGGGATGTTGAATGCCATGGCGCGTGGTATGGTTCCGAGCTTCGTGGCACGTGGTATGTCTGAAGAAGCGGCTATGCTAGCGGCTCGCACGCTAGTAGCTACTAATATTGCACGTGCCGGAGGCGTTTCCATTAATATGATGATGGATCCTGTTCCAGGGCTTTTCCGTACACCAACATTTAACTTTGGTGTCTATCATGAGAGTAATATCGACCTCACCAATCGCCTAAGAGCGACGCTCGGCTTGCGCTATGACTATTCGCATGTGGCGATAGACTATGCGACTTCAGCTCGTGTCGCATTGCAAGAGCACGTGCTAGGCGTGAATATTAATCCTGTAATCACATCAACGTTGAAGCACCATGAGGGCAATCATTTCAAACAATTACTACCGAAGGTTGGTCTTACTTATCGTTTCGATGACGGGAGTAACCTGTATGCCACATGGTCTAAGGGCTATCGTGCTGGGGGATATAATTTCCAGATGTTCTCTGATATATTACAGGCAGAGACATCACAAGCCGCACAAAAGGCACGTGCTGATGTGGATATTCAGCATGATGAGGTCTATTATAAGCGAATTGCTAAGACGATAGAATATAAACCCGAGACTAGCTGGAACTATGAGGTAGGTGCTCACCTCAACCTCTTGGGGCATCAAATTCATCTTGACCTAGCAGCTTATTACATGCAAATCCGTAATCAGCAACTCTCGGTAATGGCTGGTAATTATGGTTTCGGACGTGTAATGACAAACGCAGGTCGTAGTCATTCGTGCGGCTTAGAGGCGACACTTCGAGGTGGAGCGCTTGATAATCGTTTGTCTTATGCCCTTAGTTACGGCTTTACAAGTGCCCAGTTCGATGAGTATTCCGATTCTATCGCTGGTGGCAATAAGGTGAATTACAAAGATAAGAAAGTGCCTTTCGTCCCACAACATACATTGGGCGCAAGTGCTGACTATCGTATTGATGTTGACCCAGCCGCCTTGCTAGACCCTTCTAACAACTTCCATTTGCGTAGTGTGACTCTTGGTTTGAACCTTTCTGCACAAGGTAAGACCTACTGGGATGAGCAGAATACTATTAGTCAGAACTTCTATGCCGTCTTGGGCGCACATGCTGATGCCGACTTCGGGCAATTACATATCAATTTATGGGTACGCAATCTAACGGATACGAAGTATAACACGTTTGCTGTACAAAGTGCTGCTACGGGTAATAAACTCACCTTTGCTCAGCGCGGAACGCCATTCCAGTTAGGTGTTGACCTTAGTTATCGGTTCTAAGGAAGGGGGCAAGTTGATGGAGCGAAGGCTTGTCCGATACTAAACAGCTCGTGAATATCAATAAATACGGAGGTACGTTTTTGCTAAAACGTACCTCCGTTTCGGTTAAAACAGAGGTACGTTCTTAGTGAAAGCACTTATCCCAATATGAGAAGCCATGATTTGATAAAGAGAAGGGGATGCCTTGGAGGGGAATATATCTCCTCTACCTCTTATCGTATCAAGCAGTATCATCAGGGTGATACTGGAATATCATCAGAGTGATACTAGAGTATCATCAGGGTGATACTGGAGTATCATCAAGGTGATACTGAAATATCATTAAGGTGATACTGGAATATCATTAGGGTGATACTGGAGTATCATTAGGGTGATACTGGAGTATCATTAGGATGATACGGGAATATCATTAGGGTGATACGGGAGTATCATTAGGATGATACGGGAGTTCCATTAGGGTAAAAATAGAATAGAACGTATGGGGCACGGAAATACATGTGTGTTAGGGAGTGTTGACACATAGGTGTTATTCGCTTATATCATACGACTGCAAAAGACATCCTTTACTTCCTCTTATCATCTATCCCACCAGATATAATGCCTCAATGTAGGGACAGACGCCCTCGTCTATCCGCCTCACAATCCAGATGTAATACGAAACGCCATTCTCCTATATAGAAGGTTAAACATAAAAGGTAGGACAGACGGAAGCATCTGTCCTACTTTGTGAACGCACTTCCAATTAGTGAATGCGTTTCTCTGATACTAAGTAATCGATTATCTCAGAAACAAGATAGAATGTAATGGCAATTACCCAACCAGCTCCTTTCTAATATTATCGCACTTTACTCCCATTTAAGCGAACGCTGAACGATGTCCCTTTCTCCGTACTTATATACTCTGGAGCGTATGCACATTGAGCTGTAATAGAGCCTGTGGTATAAGTTCCGGCACGATCGAGATAATACTCTTGTTCTATCACATGCACACCCTTCGGTAACATTCCGATGAAGTAATTGGTTTGGTTATCCTTTATATCTAAGTAATAGCTACAATAGTTGCCATAGGTATAACCACTTGTCTTATCGACGGGCTCCATACATGCCGCACGCTTATCTACAACCTGTACGAAGTCGAGATCACGAGATGTGGTGAGGGTTATGCGCACCTTCACATGACTGCCCACACGTAATGAACCAGCCTGCAAGGGGACTATCTCACGTTTAACTTGTAGTTCACCAGTAGGAATCTGGATATCTTTTGAAGGTTGAATGGATTGGACATAGATAGCACCAAAGCCAATATGAGTAGCTGAAAGTGGTTGGGTATAGAGCTTTGACGACGAATCCTTAGGCTTCTCATTCACCCATAAGTAACCATCGCCAGATATGGAAATATTTCTCATTGTCTTTAGCTTATCGGCATCAAAGCGATAAGTCTGTGTACCGCTAACGTCACTCATATCAGTGAATGGTTTACCTGCTAAGAAAGCGTAGATTGCATTCGCACTATTTATGGTCGTCAACCAGTATTGTGTGCGCTTCTCCTGCAAGAGCCATTGTTTCATTTGGGCAATCGTAAGACGATCTTCTGGTGTTATCATTTGTAGGGCTTCAAGAGCCGACACGTGGGATGGAATCTTGTAATCAAGCCATGAATACCCAGCACGCTGACTATCATAATAACGTCCTTTGAGTTGGTCATAAACCGTGTATTGCTTCAACGTCTCTACGAGCTGGCGGGCTTCTTTTTGCTCACCATAGTGATAAAGAAGGATGGCTGATTGTGCCAACGAATAGATATCATACGTGGAGGCATTTTTCTTTAAACTCCGTATAAGTTTTTTACCATGTTTTGTGAGTGTCTCCTTTGCGCCTCGCCCATCTAATGCACGTAGGTAAAGTTCCTCTAAGTCGGTCTTTCCCTGTGCTAAATAATGAAAACCTTTCTCCATCATCTCATCAATAGCTCGCTGGTGCCCAATCATAGCGTTAAGGCGAACAAGGAGTTCCATGACCGTCTCAGTGACCCACCGATTACCCGACATTCCCTTAAACCAAGCCCATGAGCCATCTGCTTGTTGGAGTTCACGCAATCGTTCTGTCAAGTCTTTCTCATATTCTGACATCTTTGCTTCGTTTAGGAAATCAACTAAAGCCAACTTCTGTTCAGTTTCTTTTTTTGCCGTCAAAGTCCATGGCGTTTCTTGTAAAGACAGGGATTTTAATTCTTCATTTTTTTCAAGATTTGATGTAAGATGTTTTCTTTCCATACTATCTCTCACCTCAAACAAACTTGGATGAGCCTTTGCCAATTCATGCCCCAGCCTTGTGGTATAATACGCCATAGCCTGACAGATCGCACATCCATCCACTGGATGGGTGTAAGCGTGTAAGGCATCAATAATCATTGTCTCGGGGTGCTTCGTATATTCCACCCGCAGGCAAGGATAGATACCCTTATGCTCACTATTTGTCGGGAAGAGTTGATGGGGATGGAATGTCAGTTTTTCATTACCAACAAGTGTAAAAGGAATTGCTTGTGTAATGAGTTCTTTATTATCTAACACAGGGAGATAATGCTGTTCGCCATCACTCACTTTTCCATCTGTCACTATCACTTTGCATACGAGCAAGGAGGGCGTATTATTCATTGCTGGGGTATAAGAAAATTTTACCACCTGCGTACTATCACTCTTCAGTTGGAAGGCTTGTGTCTCTGAATAAATGACTTTCTCATTCTCTGCATTGAGGAGGATAAGTGTGGCCTTTCCATCTATATTTTTATCTGTCACGTTAAATATTTTCGCACTCATACTTGCCTTATCTCCTAATCGAATGAATCGAGGGAGGTTAGTTTGAACCATCAGGTGTTTACGGGCCAATATCGATGAGCGAATCAATCCATACTTCATGTCTTGAGTATGTGCCAATCCCATGAATTGCCAAGAGGTTACGCTCTCTGGTAAGGTGAAATTGAGCGTGACATTCCCCTCTGCATCGCTCATCAGATTAGGATAGAAGAAGGCAAGTTCCGTAAAATTCTTTCTTATTGGAAGGTTGGTCAAATGTTGTAATTCTTCAGGGGAGAGAGTCAAAGTGGAACTTGTCCTTTCTTCTGGGATATACATAGGAGAAATAGGGGCACGTGAGCCATAAAGGGAGGGAATATTCTTTACAACGATCATACTTCCTGTAAAAGATTCTTTCTTCACAGAGCTATAACCTGTAACGACTACCTCCTGGAGTTGATCACTGTTTTCTTTCATAGTCATATCCAATCGTGAACCATAGACCTTACGCACAACACTCTGCATGCCAATGTATGAGAACTGGAGCGTCTCGCCATAGTGCACCTTCAATCGGTAATGCCCGTCAATGTCGGTCACTGTTCCTAATCCACTTCTCTCACATGACATGACAGTCGCCCCTATGATGGGTTCTCCATCTTCACTAACAACCTTACCTTCTACGATAAGTTTTGCGCCTCCAGCTAGCCCCATATCTAAGGAAGGATAATCGTAAGTGATTGAGGGTGAGTGAGAATAAATGCTCATGTAATGGGGTAATAGCTTGTCCATCCCTAACCATTCGGCACGAACCTTGGTCAGCCGATCGCCCAATGAAAACTTCCATTGATTCTCGGCGATCCTATCTAAAGCCCTGTCATAGAGTGTCGCCATTAACTGGGCACGCACAGGGTGACCATCGGGGGTAGAAACTTTCAACCTCCATGTTTCTTTATCTCCTGGCACAAGCCTATCACGGAAAGTGGTCCATGAGAGATTCAAAATTTTTTCATCGAGCCGACGATTGATCGTTTGATAAAAACTAAGGAATTGACCATCTACATAGTAAGCATAACAAATGGTAATACCATCCCCATATTCTGGACGATAAGTAAATGTGCGATTGACAATGGTATCGCTCAATTCTAACGTTCCATTTTCTAATGTTTTTTCAGGGGTAAAGATGGAATAAAGCACGTGGATATTTCTCTTGCTTGTGCCGACATAAACTTTTACAGAGGAGTTATCACCTTCTCCAAAATCAGAGCCTGTGGTATAGAACCACCCATTCATATCTTCACACGGATGCTTATCATTTTCATCGAAGAGAATGAACGAATAACGAGCCGTATCACCCTCACAAGTCGCTATAAGCTCATTCCAACCTTTCTTTACATTTGCAGGCAAAGGTAGGGTGATAACACCGACAGAATGGTTTTCTGGTTTGTCTGAAGTTTTCTCACTGACCTCACAAGATTGAACCTCACTTTCATAGCCTTTCAACCAATACTTAACTCGACCTTTCTGTAATACTCCACACCTGTTTGTAAGCAAGAAACAGAGTTGGGGCAAGTGATGAAGTTCTACTCGATAATCGCCATCTGATTGAATCGTAAGATGAGCCCGTTTGTCATCGGCATAGACGGTATAATTAAACGTCTGTTGTTCACCAGTACCATCAGTAAGCGTACCATTGATTGAGAAGAAATTACGTGACACACCAGCCCTTCCCGAACTATCGAGTTTCATTGGAATCAAGAATTGCCCTCTGTTATCAGTAAAGAGTGTATCTGGCTTTGTGTCAGACAGATAGGTTCTATTTATGACCACCCTCGCAAGTCTTACAGGTTCGCCCATCAGATTTTGAGCCTTACCTTCTAGCGTGATACTATCGCCTAAAGCATAGCGCATTGTTGGTTTGGAAATCTCAATGGTGAATGTGGGGCGTTTGTATTCTTCCACACGGAAGTAAGCCACATTCCACCCTACCCCTATCGTATAAGCGCCATTGAGCGTTTTATTAGGTAAGGTGAAAGAGGTGTGTGCCGTGCCATAATCATCCGTAAAAATACTGACAGAATCGAGAATTTCTCCTTGTGGATTACGCAAGTATAGTTTTGTAAGTGCATTACTCCAAGCCTTTGTTTTTGTATGATTTATTTGATGACGAATAACCCCCACGTGGACAATCTGACCAGGACGATAGACTCCTCTGTCAAGAAAAATATTCATGCGTGTGGTATCTGCTTTGTCAAGATTATAATCACTCAATTGGTCCACATCAATGGGAGGAAGATGAGCGCCCTCTGGTGTAATAACATATAAGGAGGTGGAATCTTCATAATCATAGAGACGTAATTCGCCCTGATCATTCACAGCTATCGGTTTACCCTTATCCAACTGGATAGAAGCATTGTGAATGGGCTGACTGTCTTTTGCTCGCACGATTGCCAAACGAAGTGTATCACCAGCTTGTGGAAGGCTCATCAATCGAATGTCACTAACGAAAAATATTGTTCGCTCACCTATCGTCTTAGGATCAGTCTTCAATTCAAGAAGATACATACCAGCCTTGAGTTTTGGTAATTTAATTTCATCTCGATACTGGCGTAAACGATTGGTATTTGTCAAATTATATGTTTGTGAAAAGCATTTCCTACTATGTATCGTTTCATGCTCCACCATATCGTCTATATCATTGTCTTCCCAATTAAGATTCTTCTCTTTAATTTTTCGTACAATTACTTTTACATTGTTTACATTCTTATACGCCAACGTAAGACTAATCTCTTCATCAGTTGACCAAAGTGAGCGTTCTTGGGAAAGAGATAGAGAGGAACGTGTCATATCAGACACCATTTGTCGAAGAATATTGACACGAGGATAAGAAGTCCACTGACAAATGGCTCGCTCGGCATTAGCCAGTAAAACACTATCATCCACAAGCCCGTATTCTCGCTGGAGCTGACAAAAGAGGATTGACGCCTCAGCCCCCTCCTTAATGTCATGATAAGTCTGTGCAAGAGAATCTAACTGGTGAAGATAATTTGACTTTAAAAGACTGGCTTTATCCGTTGGAGCATTTTGTTTTAATCTCTCGAGGGCTGTAAAGAAGGTGGCTGGTCGATTACCCACACGCGAATAATAAGAATTGAGCATGGAGAAATCACCCAAAGTATAGCCTATTATATGCAAGAGATCATAATGAAAATACTTGTCAATCGTGTTCCCCTTTGTTTTCACACGTGTGTGTGCCAGGAGTTCAGGGTGAGCCAAAGCAAGTTGAGCATACGCTTGCCCATCAGGACTATCACTTTGCCCCAATGCACAAAGTAATGTACTATAAATGGAGGAGAGTACGGGCTCATTCTTACGCACAAATGCTTCACGTTTTTTCAATCGTTCGGCATAAGGCAAGAGACTATCTGGAGCCCAATTCATCGTCACCATACGGCGTTCAACGCCAGCATTCAGAAGGATGTCATATCGTTTTTCTTGTTCAGCTTTTAGCATTAGATCGTCATACGCTCGTATTGCATCCTGTGGTTTACTTTGTGCTATACTTTGCGCATTATCCCACATTTGTTCAATCTTCTGTGCTCTTAGACCGAGAGAAGAGAACATCAAAAGGGGAATCAATAAACTTATAATCCTTCTCATCTTATGGTTATTTGAGTAAATAAAATTTCAATGTTGGAATACGAAGAAAGAATGACGTTTTTAGACAGAATGACAAAAGAACATATTGTTTAATGATAGATTTTGAAACACAAAAATTGAAGCATTGAACTTTAAAGGTCAATGGTACAAAATGCAAAGGTAATTGATACAATGCTTTAAAAGCAATGTTCCAAGTTCGATGCTTAAAAGGTCAAAGCTCAATGGTCTATTGCTCGTATTTCAATAGATATGCGATGTTAGCCTTCTCAAACTTATTCAATTCTCGTGGACTAACCTCATTCTTCGTTGGGCGATACCATGATTGAGAAAGGAAATATCTACGAAGACGAGCGTCTTGGAATCGACGACCATGACGCGCATAAATAGAGTTCTTCAATACTCTTATCTGACCACAATCAAGATATGCGATGTCGTTATAAGTAACATAACGTAAAGACAAGTAATCGTATTGCGTTCCCCAAACAACACCTGGTTGATAATTACGATAGGTTGTTGTGCGTCTCGGAATAGATGGTATCTGAGCCATTGCGCTTAATGATAACAAACAGAAGGATACCATGAAGAATACTTTTCTAAATAATTTTGCGTTCATAATTACGTTTATTTTGATGACTGCACAAATATAAATATTTTATTTGAAAATAACAAGTAAACGGGTGAATAAGTAAACGAGTGGACAAGTGAGCGAGTTAACAAGTGAATGAGTTAACAAGTGAACGGGTGGACAAGTAAACGCATGAGTGGGCAAATCATAGTAATAACTCGTAAACCCGTCAACTTGTCTACTTGTCAACTTATCAACTTGTCAACTCGAATACTTGCTTACTTACATTATTAATCGTATCTTTGCGGATATAAACACCTAACACCTATGTAAAATGAAACAGAACTTAAAGAATGTAATGATTGCCGCAGGGCTTGTTTGTACGACTCTTACAGGGCAAGCGCAAACGTCGAAGGGGCATAGTGCACAGATTGTTAGTAATTCACTTATGAAACAGAGTACATTACCTTTCAATGCCCCTGATTTCAGTAAAATCAAGGGGAATGATTATCTTCCAGCCATTCGCACGGCGATTGAAGAACAGAGGGCTGAGATAAAAAAAATTACAGATAATAAGCAAAAGCCAACCTTCACTAACACCATATTGGCTTATGAACGGAGTGGAAAGAACCTAGAGCGTATATCAAATATTTTCTATGCATTGGTGTCAGCTGATAAGACACCCGAAATTGAGAAGGCGCAAGGAACTATCGTTCCATTGATGACTGACTTTGAGAATGAGATTAAATTTAATCAGAAGTTCTTTCAACGTGTGAAATATGTTTACGACCATGAGTACACAAAGCTCACGGGAGAAGACAAGAAACTACTGGAAGTGGTTTATAAAAGTTTTACTCATGCCGGGGCTTTACTTCCAAAAGAGAAGATGGCTCGTATGCAGGAGATTAATAAGGAGTTAGTCACACTCCAACAAGAGTTTGGTGATATGTTACCCAAGGCTGGAAACGAAGCCACTGTATGGGTCAACGATATCAAAGAACTATCAGGATTGAGCGAGGCTGATATTGCTCAATGCAAGAAGGACGCAGAGAGTCGTGGAGGAAAAGCGCCTTATTGTATTGTAATTACAAATACCACCCAACAACCAATCCTTGCTAGTCTTGATAATCGTAATCTGCGTGAGCGTGTTTATAATGCGTCTATCCATCGCACGGATGGCACAGGGGCTTACAACACTTTCCCTATCATTGTAAAGATTGCTCGCTTGCGTGCAGAGAAGGCTCAACTAATGGGTTATAAGAATTATGCGTCTTATTCGTTGGAGAATACGATGGCGAAAAATACAGACAATATATATGCTTTTCTTCGTCAGATGATTGAGACTTATCAACCAAAGTCAGAGGCGCAAACAAAGGCGATTGAAGAGTATATGAATGAACAAGTGAACAAGTTGACAGGTGAACAAGTAGACAAGTTGACAAGTGAGCAAGTTAATGCAAGTAACTCGTCAACCTGTCAACCTGTCAACTCGTCAACTATTAAACCTATCAACTCGTCAACTTCTCTCCAACCTTATGATCGCTTCTATTATTCGGCAAAGATGAAGAAGGACCAGTATAGCTTTTCAGATGATGACGTGAAGCCTTACTTCAACCTTGATTCAGTCCTTGTGAATGGAATCTTCTATGCCGCTCATCGTGTCTATGGACTCAACTTCCATGAGCGCAAGGATATCCCTACTTATAACAAGGATATGAAAGTGTTTGACGTGCTTGATGCTGATGGCAAGCAATTAGCTTTATTCTATTGCGATTACTTCCGTCGTCCAACAAAACGAGGTGGTGCATGGATGAGTGCTTTCCTTAAGCAAAGTTCAGATAGAAATCAAAAACCATTAATATATAATGTATGTAACTTTGCCAAAGCACCTGAGGGTCAACCAACGCTTTTAACGTGGGATGAGACTCAAACAATGTTCCACGAATTTGGGCACGCTTTACATGGTATGCTTTCTAATTGTAAATATAATACATTGAGTGGTACGGCCGTGTCACGTGATTTCGTTGAAATGCCATCACAATTCAATGAGTCGTTCGCCAGCATTCCAGAAGTATTCAATCACTATGCACGCCATTACAAAACCAACGAACCAATGCCTGATGCTTTGCGTGAGAAGATGCTCGGTTCGCTCAATTTCCTTTCAGCTTATTCATTGGGTGAAAATCTTGCAGCTACTTGCTTAGACATAGCGTGGCATTGCCTCTCACCTTCTGAAGTACCGACGGCTCAAGAAGCACCAGAATTTGAAAAGAAGGTATTGTCAGAAATTGGTCTACTGAACAATCAAATTCCACCACGCTATTCCACTTCTTACTTCAACCATATCTGGGGTGGAGGCTATGCGGCTGGTTATTATAGCTATCTATGGAGTGAGGTCTTAGCAGTAAATATTGCTGACTATTTTGCGGAACATGGAGCATTGACACGCAAGGTGGGTGACGACTTCCGACAGAAGATTCTCTCACGTGGAAACACTCGAGATCTAATGACAATCTTCTCCGATTTCACAAGTCTGAAAGCACCTAACACAAAGGCTTTATTGAAGGCAAGGGGGATGTAAAAGTCTCCCTCAACCACCTCCATCAGTAATTCTGTGTCATCGAACTCGATAAGCGTCGCAAATGCGTGGGATTGAGCATAAAGAATATTAAACAATAGAATATGAATCAGACAAAGAAAATCCTTGCCTACTTAGGTTGTATTGCGTTTACTATCTTAGGCGTATGGCTTCTTACCATAGATGACACCACCACAATATATTCCCCTTGGAAACTAAGATTTGCTGGCGTCCTCACCATTATCTTCTTTGGTGGCGGCGGTTTGTTTATGGCTTATAAGAAGATAAAGCTTCTCATAAACCATAAGAAAGAAATAGAATTTACCGATAGAGGTATCTCTATCTGGGGAGCTGAGGAAATATTATGGAACGAGATTGCCGACTTCTCCCTAATACGTTTTAAAGGTAACAGGTTGATAACCATCCAGATGAAAGACCCTGAAAAGGTTATCGCAAACGAATCTTCATGGATAAAACGCAAGACTATGGAGTATAACCTCAAGACTATCAACGCCCTCTATTCCTTCCCTGCCTATATGCTGGATGGACGAGCTGAAGAAGCACTTACACTCTGCAAGCTGAACTTGGCAAAACATAAATAATATAACAAATAACCCTATTCAATCCCTCCTCCCTTTGGGAGGAGTTGGAGGTGAGTATTATAGCTATGCATGACATTATTGGAGGCTTTATAGGCTTAACATTGGTTCATATAGGTGCTGCACTTCGCTTCGTCTATCATCGCCTTATTATCAGAGACAAATATAGTTATCATTCTCTGATAACAGAATCGCCAGTGTTTGATTGCTCCAAAGAATCATACAAAGAACAATTCAAGAGATGGAAACAGAGACAAACTCAACGTAATCAAGCATACGATATAGACCTGGATGAGGAACAACAACAAACACTCGAAATGTTTCTCAAAGAGGGTAGAAGTAAGAAAGAGATAATACAAGGTATGATTGAAACTGGCGAATTAAAGCTAATAGATATTGACATTTACCCTCGTAATCCCGAATACTTTTCCAATCGTGTCCTTGATGGTATCATAGGTTTATGCTTCCTTATCATATTAATCCTCATCATTCACTACATCTAAATCAAAAGAATATGAGCGACAATCTCTTACTTTATCTCAGTTCTATTATCTGTGCACTCCTCACAATCTATCAGATATTCAATCGCCAGAAAAGAGCAAGTATCTTATCAGCTATTGTATTATTAGGTTACTCTCTCCCACTCTATTACCTCTTCTTCTTTCATTCAGAATATGGAGCAGGTCTCACATGGTGGTTTTATCTTCTTGTGCTTAACCTCATATACATCCTCTCAACAGCGATACACCTTATTTTTAAGTATATCAAGGGAAGATAAACCCAATACAATATAAGGTTATTTATCCAAACAAATCTGAATGAGTACCAGTATCAATCAGCTGTAAGATTAGTTTATCATCGTCTTGAGACCATATCAATAACCAATCAGATTGTAAGTGACATTCCCAAAGCCCACGATACTTCCCCGATAACTTATGAGGCTTATAGTTTTGAGGGAGGCTACCTTTCTCTACTAATATACGAAGAGCTGCCTCAAACACATGAGAATCCAATCCTCTTTTAAGACATTTTTTAAAAGAGCGTTTAAAGCTATTTGTATATTCAATTTTGTACATATAGCTTACTATCTCATCAATTGAGACATAAGTTCATCAACATCTTTAGCATGATGAAGATGTCCAGCCTTTAGATCTTCTATACTTTTATCAAGCCCATTCATTTCCTCTCGTTCAAAAGACCAACCCATTCGTTGAGCAAGTTCTTTTAGAAACCTAAGGTCAGAACTATTGGGAAGTCGAAGTCTTACAACCTCTGGATGTATTACAGACGTATTCATATCTAATTTATCCATTACGTGACAAATATACGATTTTAATATGATATTAACAAACATATAAAGTAAAAAAAACATCTATAAAAAAAGAGGATTCCTCCGCAGAAGAATCCTCATAATCTTTAGAAGTCACCAACCTCCCTACCCAGTCCCTGCCTTAGCAAAGACTTAGAGGTGGACTCTATTCTTTCCCTCCTTGAAAAAGCCAGATAAATAAATAGGAGTAAGCAATAACTCTTCAGTATCTAGCCCTCCTCCCTTCGGGAGGAGCTGGAGGTGGGTATTACTTTACTTTGTCAACAATAGCCTTGAAAGCTTCCTGATTGTTAACAGCGAGGTCAGCGAGCACCTTACGGTTAATCTCAATACCAGCCTTGTGCAATGCACCCATCAACTGGCTGTAGCTCATATCATAAAGACGAGCAGCAGCGTTGATACGCTGAATCCACAATGCGCGGAAGTTACGCTTCTTGTTACGGCGGTCACGATAAGCATAAGTCAAACCCTTCTCATAGGTGTTCTTTGCTACCGTCCAAACATTTTTACGGGCACCATAGTAACCCTTAGTCTGCTTCAGAATTCTTGTTCTCTTTGCTTTTGAAGCAACATGATTGACTGATCTTGGCATAGTTTTTCTTTCCTTTTAATTTGTTTGACTAATGAATTAACGGAGATTGAGCAAGTCGCGTACCTGCTTCAAGTTTGTACCATCCACGAGCGTCTGGTGAACAAGATTTCTCTTCTGTTTCTTTGTCTTCTTAGTCAGAATGTGACTGTGGTAAGCGTGATGACGTTTAATCTTACCAGTACCGGTGAACGTGAATCTCTTCTTTGCGCCGGAATTTGTCTTCTGTTTTGGCATTTTTGTAAAATTTAAAATTGTTATTTATATTCATCTGTGGCAACGTATATACCAGGACGTTACGCACAGGTTGCCCATGTCACCCCCTCTTACCGAGGAGACACCCAACGGGCGTTAGTCAATATTCAGTTTCTTCAATGCGTCAGCACCATTCTTAGCGTTGGCAAACAAACCGCCATCCGTCTTTGGTTCCTCGCTGACACCCTCAGCAACTGCCTTTGCACCAGCCTCTGCCTCCTCACGGTCGCGCTTCTGCTGACTCTTCTTGGCAACACCTGCCTTCTTAGGTGCAAGATAGAGGAACATCTTCTTGCCCTCCAGCTTCGGAAGCTGCTCTACCTTTGCAAGCTCCTCAAGATCGTTGGCAAAACGAAGCAACAACACCTCGCCCTGCTCCTTAAACAGAATCGAACGACCACGGAAGAACACGTATGCGCGTACCTTATTACCTGCATTGAGGAACTCCTGCGCATGCTTGAGCTTAAACTTATAGTCGTGCTCATCCGTCTGAGGACCGAAACGAATCTCCTTCACCTCCTGCTTTACCTGCTTCTGCTTCATCTCTTTCTGATGCTTCTTCTGCTGGTAGAGGAACTTAGAATAGTCGATGATACGACAAACCGGTGGCTGTGCGTTAGGAGAAATCTCAACAAGGTCAACTCCCTCTTTTTGAGCCAATTCCAACGCTTTTCGCGTAGGCATAACCTCAGCTCCATTATCACTTACCACACGTACTTCCCGAACGCGAATCTGCTCATTCACGCGGTACTTCATTTTCATTTTGTCATTCTTCATTCAACTATTTTAATGTGTTTAAATTCGCTAAACGCGTGCAAAGTTACTATTTTCCAACTGATTAACCAAGCGTTTTAGTTATATTTTTTATATAAAGAGCAAAAATAAAGCCTCACCCCCAGCCCCTCTCCGAGTGGAGAGGGGAGTGAACAGCGTGTTATCCCTATATGTCAGATAATGCTTCGCAGTAATAAACACACAGAACAAGCAAAAAGCAGGGGTATCTCGGCGCTTACTCCCCTCTCCACTCGGAGAGGGGCTGGGGGTGAGGCTTCTCTTTACATACAGCTCGACATACCCAGCGTTGTAGCAATGGCAGTGAGCACAGAGATAATCACATTAAGGATTGTTTTCCACTTTTCGTTTTTCATACTTTTTGATTTTTTAAATTTATTAATTTTTTAACTTTGAACTTTGAATTATTAACTTTGAGGTTTGAACTTTGAACTTTATGATTTGCGATTACGAATTTCTATAATTACGCTAAAATTATTGCTAAGTAATTCGTAATCCCCCTTTGACCCTTGAATAGAACTTTAGGGGTATCTCGCTAATCACTCCCCTCTCCACTCGGAGAGGGGTTGGGGGTGAGGCTGGTTGGGGCTGTGCTGGTTGTGAGGCTTTTTCTACCCTCCAACCACAGGTCCCTCGGAATGACCACCACCCTCTGGCTGCGTTTTCTCCTTCTCCCCCTTCTTACTCTCCTTGATAGACTTATCGTACTTATCGTACTCACGCAGGTGAACAGATTGCTTCAAACGAGCCGTTGTCAACGAACCAGACGCCCTTGCACGCAAGTGAGGTTTGTAAATATGCTTCGCAGGATTGAAGTCCGCCAACTTCTCTGCACCCTGACTGCGGATGCCTGCCGAGAAGATAGCCAAGTCGGGGATTTTCACTGCCACACCCTCCAGTACCAACTCACGGATGCAAGCCACCATATCGGTCAGCACACCAGCAATAGCACCCTTAGAATAAGGCGTGTTATGGGCAGACATATACTCCGCCAACTTCTCCAAATCGTAGGTCTGAGTGACCACCGCACGCGCATACCAATATCCCTTATGCTTACTGGTCTTGCGCTTGTCTTGATAAATTTTGTAATGAATCATAATATTGAGTTTTGGTTTAAAGTTTTGAATTGAACTATTAACAACTACGAATTTCTCTAATTACACGAACGCTTTATCTTTTGAGCTTTAAACTTTATGATTTGAACTATTAACTTTGAACTTTGAGGTTTTGAATTTTAGACTTAGAATTATGTTTGACCTTACTAACGCTAATCTTTAACTCTAAGAACACTAATCTCTAAGTATAAGAGCACTAACATCTAAATTTCTTGGGGCTTATCTTTTTCTATTCACTCCTCTCTCCTTTTGAAGAGGGGTTGGGGTGAGGCTGTAGGTCGGGTGGGACTGTAGAGGTCGGGGGGCTTTCTTTTTCTATTTTGCAAAGGTAAGCAACAAAAAGAGGAAAAGCAAATAAATGCACTGTTAAAATATGCAAAACGCATTATAACCAACTAATATACAATGTATTACAAAAAGCTAACCAACTTATATAACAGGGATTAAAAAGTTCAAAATTATGATTACTTCGAGTGGTAGAGTGGACGAGTTGTCAGCAAAGATGGTTCTGTGTGTTCTCTTGTACCTTTAGGTACTCTGTGTAGTCTCCTGGCAGTAAACGTCTGTGCACTCTGTGTTTAAGATTTCTACACCGAAGTAATGGAACTCATTTTTGACACGAATTACAAAATTACAAATTACATTAAGGTCCACGCAGGGTGCGGAGAGAGGATGAGCATGGAGCGAGCGTTTCGGGATATGTCGAACAGGTACTG
>ERZ773006.260-NODE-260-length-27780-cov-6.63484_pt1 | contig 27780 bp, 26 predicted proteins | sample MGYA00580843_ERZ773006 | MGnify/ENA primary metagenome ERZ773006 (study PRJEB29015, sample SAMEA2738011) | human oral metagenome | biome: human oral; feature: human-associated habitat; material: dental | place: China | collected 2052 ...
AATCATAATTTTGAATTGTGAACTTTGAATTTTGAATTAAAGAAGAGGCTTCTTTTACTAATTATCCATCGTCTAAATAGATTAGTTGAGAGGTAAAAGTATGTGAAAAGAGTTGCTTGTTTCGGATATAATTCATACCTTTGCAACGTGATTTGGAATAATTACAAAAATACTAAAAGGATAACACTTGATGGTGAGCTGATCGTTAGGAGCGATGGAGCTATCAATGAAGAATAAGATAGATATACATTATTTAAATACAAAAACATTATGAAGAAGAAGTTTATTTGCACAGTTTGTGGTTACATGTATGAGGGTGCTGAGGCTCCTGCTGAGTGCCCAGTTTGTCACGCAAAAGCCGATAAGTTCAAGGAGTTCAACCCATCTGCTTTGAAGGGAACAAAGACAGAGCAGAACCTAAAAGCAGCTTTTGCAGGTGAGAGTCAGGCTCACACTAAGTACCTCTACTATGCTTCTAAGGCAAAGAAAGACGGTTACCAGCAGATCGCCGGGTTCTTTGAAGAGACCGCACTAAACGAGAAGGAGCATGCTAAACTATGGTTCAAGTTCTTGCATGAAGGCGATATCCCAACAACGACGAAGAACTTAGAAGACGCTGCAAATGGCGAGAACTACGAGTGGACGGATATGTATGATCAGATGGCAAAGACCGCTATGGAGGAAGGCTTCCCAGAGTTAGCTGTTAAGTTCCGCGGCGTTGGTCAGGTTGAAAAGCACCATGAGGAGCGTTATCGCAAGCTGTTAAAGAACATTGAGGACAAGGTTGTCTTCTCTCGTGATGGCGATTGCATTTGGCAGTGTCGCAACTGTGGTCATATCGTAGTAGGTAAGTATGCACCTGCTGTATGCCCTGTTTGCAACCACCCACAGAGCTTCTTCCAGGTTCAGGAGAATAACTTCTAAATTCTCGCCGAGCGTGACGACGATAAGACAATAAGTCGGTCTTTATAATTCCACATCGTCAGTCGCACTGGAGAAGAAAGACTATAAGAGTTGTATCAACGCTTGATACAACTCTTTTTTATATCACCTTTTGCCACGAAAGCACCCGTTTTCTCAGATAATTTTCGTACTTTTGCGCCACTTTTTGCCCTTTGGCAACAACATAAACATAACGTTTTACGATGGAAACTGCAATGGATAACGAAACAGAAAGTCTACAAGCATGGACTGAAGTAAATCACCAGTCAGAAGATTATAACCCTTTCGTGAAGGCACCGCTACTAACTCGTGCCACACAATTTAGCCTTTGTCGCATGGGACGGGAGCCTGAGCAGGTGCGCCAGAGCTTTGTTGTTTTTCGTGCGAAAGGCACTACCGAGTGGGAAGATAATGCCCCACTGGGACGCATTGAAGCGATGGTCTTAGGCGATGATGACGAGGAGGTGCGTCCTACGGAAGTAATCAATTTAGGTGTAGACCCAGCTGATTTCCTCACGATGGTGCGCCAGGATGCCGAGTCAACAACCTTTCGGATTGATTGGTATCATGGTGAGGTACGGGTCGAAGGAGCGAAGAAGACCGATGAAGGATACAAAGTTCATAAGGCGGATTGTGCCGATGGTAAGCCACTGACGTGCACCCTCATGCCTGATAAAGAGGGCGATCCGTTTACCTTGGAACTGCAGTTACCCTTTTCCGGGTTTAATATCACGGGCGAAGATGGGGCTATGGTAGTGGGCGATCTGACCATTTCTTCTGACGAATTAGACAAATATACCTATCGTTTCGAAGGTAACGAGGATGATGATCGGTTTGCTGTTAGCCTCGACGACTTGGCTCAGAGCTATCAATATATATGGTATGAGGATGGCACGCTATCGGTTCGCAACCTCCGAAAGAAGATGGAGAAGGTGCGCGAGCAGGCTGCCCAAGGAAAGCTGTCGGAGCTGTTACAGGGTTCGCGCAACGCTTTGGTGAAACATAAAGACACCCGTTGGCGAATCATCGTTACGAAGGCATTGCAGACAGAAGAGGCTATGGATCTGAATGCGGTGGACTTATGTCGGATGGTATTCACACGTTTTCAGACCACAGATGTGGATGAGGATGCGTTGATACGGGAGCTAATTGCGATGGAAGACCACCATTATTTCCAATGGATGTGGCTCAAATCGGACGATTGGCAGCATGAGCATCTGGCTGATTTGATGGGACTTGATGGTATAGAACAGGATCAGGAGAAGATGATGCAACTGGCATTACGTTATAATCAGTTCGATCGGTTCATGCAGAAACTGCGCCGTGCTTCATTGGATGAGGTTGGTCCGGTACAGGCTGATGCACTCCAGATGCGCAACAACAAACGTAAGATTGCACGTTGTCTGAAGCGTTTAGAGCGTCATCAACAAGGCGAGGAATCCCTATGGGAAGCCGATTTGGAGGAGCGAGAAGAGCAGTTGCTGTTCTTCCGCAGCTACCATAGTGCATTTGAGACAGTCGATTGATTGCTTTGCAGTTCGGATTCTTTTTTGTATTTTTGCAGTGCTGTCTGAGTTGGCAAGTAGACGAGTTAGCAAATAAACAAGTTGCTTGTCTTGTGGGAAACACCGCACCGAAAAACCAGTTGGGATGGTCGGTTGGTGTGTAACGAAACTGCGCCTCATTAGCAGGAACAGCAGGGGCAAGAACGAAGAGACGCCCTCGTCAAAAGGAAGAGGGCGTTCCGTCGCATCGAAGAGAGGCTTTCTTCACATCAAGGAAACGCCCTCTTTAAATTGAAGAGAGGCTTTCTTCAAATGAAGCGAACATCACCGTGTAGGGACGGACACCCTCGTCTGTCCGCCAAATCACGATTAATCCTCCCCAATCTACCTCTCTTTAGGCGGACAGGTGAGGGTGCCTGTCCCTACATTGAGGCACTATATCCAACAGAACAAGTAACTTATCTACACGTCAACTCGTTAACTTGTTTACTCAAACAAACAACTACAATAAATCAAGACAATGGCAAAATTAATTGTAAATAACTATGATGAGCTTGCTGCCCGATTAGGTGAGAAGCTCGGAGAAAGTGAGTGGTTACTGGTTGATCAGGAGCGTATTAACCTCTTTGCTGACGCTACCCTTGATCATCAATGGATACATGTTGACCAAGAGCGGGCTAAGGTGGAGAGTCCTTATAAGAGTACGATTGCACACGGATACCTTACCCTTTCGCTCTTACCACACATGTGGCAGGAGATCATCGAGGTGCATAATCTTAAGATGATGGTTAATTATGGCATGGACAAGATGCGCTTCGGAAAGCCTGTATTGTCTGGCTCACGCGTTCGACTCGTTGCTAAACTCGACAGCATTGAGAACCTCCGTGGCATTTGCAAAGCAGGTATCAAGTTTCAAATTGAGATTGAAGGCGAGCGCAAACCAGCCCTTGAAGGCGTTGCAACTTTCCTTTATTACTTTGAATAAGGACATCGCCTAAGTTTTAGGAAAGGGGTGTTTCAAAGGTTCGGTCGCATGAAGAGTGTGCCCGTAGAAGTTCATCTTGTGGGATATGTGAATCGTTTTATCCTTTAAAAGATAGTGAGAACGACCTTTGAAGCACCCTTTTTACTATCAAAAAGTGTTAAATGTTTTATGCTATCAGCTGATAGTTAGAACATTATAGTACCTTTGTACACTATTCTAAGAGGGATAACAACACAAGAAAGTTAGCTTGATAGCAAGGCTGACACAAACAAACACAAATTAAAACAAGATATAGAAATATGGCATACGACCAACTTAAACTTCGCAATCAGATATGTTTTAGATTGTACACAGCAAGCAGGCTCGTCACACAAACATATTATCCTCTGTTGGAGAAGTTGGGGATTACTTATCCACAATACCTCGTCCTCATGGCATTATGGGAGGAAGATGGACAGAAGGTGATGGAGTTGGCGCATAGACTCTACCTTGATTCCAATACGGTAACACCGCTTATTCAGCGCATGGCAACCGAAGGACTCGTGACGAGAAAGAAGGGTGAGAAGGACGCAAGAGAGACTTACGTTTACTTGACGGAGAGTGGAAAAGCACTTGAAAGTGAGGCTGCCAGCATTCCTTCTTGTATGTTGGGAAAGATTCTCAGTGACGCTACCGGCGTTGAGACTTTACGCTCTTTATCAGTCGAATTAGACGGCGTTATCAAGACACTCTCCGAGCAACGTGCTATGGCGAAGGCACTTGCAAAGGATAAAGGTAGCCAAGTTTTGTAGTAAAGAAAACTACTAAATAGCAAGGAGAAAACAATGGATAAAAAAGGAATATACGGTCTAACGAAAGGTACAGGACTTGAGAAATTTATCGAGGCAGTCGCAATGAGCAAGGCAATGGGTGTGATGAACTATTACTCATTGGCATTGATGGCAGAAGAGCAGGGGCTTCCTGAGGAATTGGCAAAGCGTTTCCGCGAGTTGGCGGATCGGGAGTCTGTGCATGCCGGGTTCTATGCAACGCTGAATGCAAAGCTCCCTTCGGATGTCTTCCAGATGATGGAAAACATGCAGAAAGGCGAGTTGGGGGCAGGAAAGTTCCTACAACCTCTTGCCGACAAGTTGCGTGAGTTGGGTCGAGAGGATGTAGCTCTTCAGATTGAGGAGTATATCCGGCAGGAGCTTCACCATGGTGAGATTCTTGGCGAATTGTTGGCTAAGTATAAGAAATAAGGAAGCCTCACTCCATCCCCCCTCTCCTATTGGAGAGAGGCGTAAATAGTACTGTTTGCATTTAAGCTAATACTCTACAGAAACATTGGCAACAATATCTTAGAATTAAAGGAACGCCCTCTTCGCATTGAAGAGGGCGTTTCCTTGCAATGAAAAGGGCGTCTCTTCGATGTGAAGAAACGCCCCCTTTGTATTAAGAATGCCTTTTCCTAACCGGCTCCCGTTAGGCACTCCTCCCCTTGGGGGAGGCTGGGTGGGGTTTTAACATTCGGAGAGGGGCTGGGGGTGAGGCTCCTTCTCTCCCCTTTGGGGATGCTGGGAGGGGGAGAGCACAGCCTCTTTATACCCCTTCCTCTTCGGAGATCTCCTCTTCAGTCTTAGGCTTTGAGGGAGCATCCTGATCGCTACCAGTGTCTAACTCGGTGGCATTCAAGATACGAACACGGCACGACTTATCAATGACAAAGTCCATTGGAATATACTCATCGCTATTAGGGTCAGGCGAACCAACGCTCACTCCGAAACGCAAGGCATCGCCTTCTGCATGGTCAAACATAAACCCTACGAGTGAACCATGCTCTCCGTAGTGGTTGTTGGTGAACTCTTTAAAGTCGTTCTTAGTAAATGTTCTGTCATAGAAAGTGGTGCCATCTGGGCGCTTGATGGATAATTGCACCTTATTGTCGTAATACTTTCTTCCGTCTTCATCTACGGCTAATTCGAGGTCTTTGTCAGCATATCGATGAATCGTGATAGTATATGTTCCGCCCATCCATTCGACCTTCTTTTCGTATTTAAAGTCCGATAGGCTCTTCGGCCCGGTTGGTACTTTCGGGCGCGGAGCCATCTTAGTTATGATATCATTCGACTTTCTCTCTTTCTTACAAGCAGCCACACTGCAGAGTGCAAGGGCTATGATAAGAGCAGTAATAAGGTTCTTTGTCATAATAAAGTGTAGTTATACAGTACAAAAGTACATATTTTCTTTGAATTTCGCAAGCGTTGTTATAGATAGAGTGGTGTGTCATCGCCCTATTAACACACAAATAGCTTTGTTGATTGCAAAGGCTTTGGACATTGCTGCCGATCCCTTGCTTCGGTTACAAGCAAGGGATAAAATTATCATGTCTAAGCGTAACCACTCTTATATGGAACGCATGGATAAGATTAGGAAGATTGCTGCAGTGCTCTGATAAGGGCTAAGGATTTGGTGGTGAAAAGACCAAGTAAGGCAATGTCAGTTTGAAAGTTGCTGTCACTACTGTCATACTTTTAATGGGTGTAATATGCTGTTTATAAGGGAGTTGTCGTAAATGTTAAAAGTGACAGCAACTATAATAAAAACTAAATTACAGTATTAGAGAGTGATAGAGTGCGTGTTTTTATGACTTCCGGAAACCTCTAAATTCAACAAATCGACCATGCTATGGAATGTAAATATACGAGAATAGCTGTGAGTGATAAGTGATGTCTGTTAGAGGAGATGCAAAGGGAGCAGAAGTAAGGATGCCGAAGAGTAATTGACGTAAGGTTTAATTTTTTTGAACTAAATCGTAACTTTTTATAGTCAGTGTTGCTTATATCTCATTTATTTATTATCTTTGTGCATGATTTACTAAAAGAATTATAGCGAAAAAGATGGCTAAAATAAAGACAATAGGTATTCTGACTTCAGGAGGCGATGCGCCCGGCATGAATGCTGCTATCCGTGCAGTGACACGTGCAGGCATCTATAATGGTTTTAATATCAAGGCTGTCTATCGTGGATATGACGGTTTGGTAACTGACGATATAAAGCCTTTTACAACAGAGAATGTTAGTGGTATTATCGGGCAAGGCGGTACGATTCTAAAGACTGCACGCTCGAAAGCATTTGCAACAGTGGAAGGCAGAAAGACAGCTTACGACAATCTTGTGGCGGAAGGTATTGATGCTCTGGTTGTGATAGGCGGTAATGGCTCGCTAACGGGTGCTATGAAGTTTGCACAGGAGTATGATTTCTGTTGCATTGGATTGCCGGGAACGATTGATAACGACCTCTATGGAACGGATAGTACCATTGGTTACGATACGACGATGAATACTATTATGGAGTGTGTAGACCGTATTCGTGATACTGCGCAGAGCCATGAACGAATCTTCTTCGTTGAGGTGATGGGGCGTGATGCAGGTTTCTTGGCTCAGAACTCGGCTATTGCCAGTGGTGCTGAGGCTGCTATTATTCCTGAAGACTCAACTGATGTTGACCAGTTGGCACGCTTCATGGAGCGTGGAATACGCAAGTCGAAGAGAAGTTGTATCGTCATTGTTTCAGAGAGCCCGAAGTGTGGTGCGATGTTTTATGCCGATCGTGTGCGTAAAGAGTTCCCTGATTACGATGTGAGAGTATCTATCCTTGGACACTTGCAACGCGGTGGTCGTCCTTCAGCACGTGACCGTATTCTTGCGAGCTGTACGGGTGTTGGTGCCATCGAAGCGATTATGCAGGGTCAGCGTAACATCATGGTTGGTGTGAGAAACAATGAGGTTGTTTACGTTCCATTGTCTGAAGCCATCCGTTCGGATAAGCCTTTCGATCGCAAACTCATTAAGGTGTTGGACGAACTAAGTATTTAGTCCATCGCTCCGAATGGTCACTTGCAGGAGTGTTACACCTTATTATATATATAGAGAAGAAATAATAATAAAAAACAAACATATTTTATGTCACAGATTAATGGGCGTATCTCCCAGATCATCGGCCCTGTTATTGATGTATTCTTTGATACTAAGGGAGAGAATCCAGAGCAGGTTTTACCTAAGATTTACGATGCCCTGCGTGTTAAAAGACCCTCTGGGCAGGATTTGATTATCGAGGTGCAGCAGCATATCGGGGAAGATACTGTGCGCTGCGTAGCCATGGATAATACTGAAGGACTGCAACGCGGACTTGAGGTTGTACCAACTGGTAGTCCTATCGTCATGCCTGCCGGTGAGCAGATTAAGGGTAGAATGATGAACGTGATAGGTCAGCCTATCGATGGTATGGAGGCCTTGAAGATGGAAGGTGCATATCCTATCCACCGTGAGGCACCAAAGTTTGAGGACTTGTCTACCCATAAAGAGATGCTTCAGACAGGTATTAAGGTCATCGACCTACTTGAGCCTTATATGAAAGGTGGTAAGATTGGTCTCTTTGGTGGTGCTGGTGTAGGTAAGACAGTGCTTATCATGGAGCTGATTAATAACATCGCTAAAGGGCATAACGGATACTCTGTTTTTGCTGGTGTTGGTGAGCGTACGCGTGAAGGAAACGACTTGATTCGTGATATGTTGGAGTCTGGTGTTATCCGATATGGCGATAAGTTCCGCAAAGCAATGGAGGAAGGTAAATGGGATTTGTCGTTAGTTGACCCCGAAGAGTTGCAGAAATCACAGGCAACACTTGTCTATGGGCAGATGAATGAGCCTCCTGGGGCACGTGCATCAGTGGCACTCTCTGGTTTGACAGTTGCTGAGGAGTTCCGCGATCATGGTGGTAAGAACGGCGAAGCAGCCGATATCATGTTCTTTATTGATAATATCTTCCGTTTCACGCAGGCTGGTTCTGAGGTGTCAGCATTGCTGGGTCGTATGCCATCAGCCGTGGGTTATCAACCTACATTGGCGAGTGAGATGGGCGCAATGCAGGAGCGTATCACCTCAACCAAACGTGGTTCTATTACTTCTGTACAGGCTGTTTATGTACCAGCAGATGACTTAACCGACCCTGCTCCAGCTACGACTTTCACCCACTTGGATGCTACAACAGAGTTAAGTCGTAAGATTACGGAGTTGGGTATATACCCTGCTGTAGATCCACTGGGCAGTACCTCTCGTATTCTTGACCCATTAATCGTGGGAAAAGAGCATTATGAGTGTGCTCAGAGAGTAAAGCAATTACTACAGAAGTACAATGAGTTGCAGGATATCATTGCTATTCTTGGTATGGATGAGTTGTCAGATGACGATAAGTTAGTCGTTAATCGTGCTCGTCGTGTACAGCGTTTCCTCTCTCAACCATTTACTGTTGCAGAGCAGTTTACGGGTATTAAGGGTGTAATGGTTCCTATTGAGGAAACCATCAAGGGCTTCAATGCTATCTTGAATGGTGAAGTTGATGAGCTTCCAGAGCAGGCTTTCTTGAACGTTGGTACGATAGAAGATGCCAAGGAGAAGGCTAAGCAACTCCTTGCAGCTACGAAGTAATGGTCTTCCATACCGAAATAGAATAATAATAGGATTGTCTATGCTGACACTTAAAATAGTATCTCCTGAAAGGATTGTCTATACTGGTGAAGTTGATAGTGTGCTCGTTCCGGGTACAGTGGGGCAGTTTGAGATACTCAACGACCATGCCCCTATCATCTCAACATTGGTAGAAGGTAAGGTTGTCTATAGTACGAAAGGCACGAAGAACGAGCTTCAGATCGTTGGCGGTTTCGTCGAGGTGAAGAAGAATGAGGTGAGTCTTTGTGTGGAGATATAAAGATAGTACTCTCTTAGAGACGAGGTTTTTGAATGATGGATTATAATAAGGTGTATAAGAGGTATCACAAGATGAACCTTTGGATTATCTTTGGGTTGTACCTTGTGGGTATATTGATTGCGCAAGTGACTACGCACTCCTCTTACCTTAACATGCTAACGATTAGTGCGTTATTCTCCCTCATCACAGCCTCAATCTATGGAGGAGCTTGGAAAGCGATAGCGGTTAAGTCGCCAGCTGTTTTGGGTAAGTTTTATCTTGCTGGTTCGGCTTTCCGTATGCTATTAGCCTTCCTTACGATTCTGGTTTATGCCTTGATTGTAAAGGAAAGAGTTATGATTCTGAGCTTTGCGGTCATCTTTATGATTTTCTATCTGGTGCTATTAGCATTCGATACCATCTATTTTTCTAAAGTAGAAAAGAACAATAAAACTAATAATTGACGAATGAAATATCTCAAGCATTTGCTTTGCATGGCTGTAATGCTATTTCTTCTCTTACCTGGTGCGGCTGCATCAGAGAGTAAAGGAGGCGGTGTTGACTTGCAAGGCATATTGTGGGGACACATCAAAGACTCCTATGAATGGCATGTTACCAATATAGGAGATAAGCCCGTCATCATCAATCTTCCAGTTATCGTGAAGACATCGGATGGCTGGTACACGGGTTGGGCAGAAGACTTTGAAGAAGAACCTTTAGAGCATGGTCCACACGCTGGTTATCGTCCTTGTAAGAATAACCCTAACTTGTTTATAGCAACAAAGGGGAATTATGAACGGCGTATTGTTGAATTGAAACCAGATGGAACAGAGGTACGTCCATTCGATATTTCGATTACGAAGTCGGTGTGTGTACTCTTTATTGATGCTATCCTTTTGTTACTTTGTATATTGATTCCAGCACGCTGGTGTCGCCGTCACAAGGTTACAGATAAGGCTCCAAAGGGATTCACTGGATTGATGCACATGTTCGTGATGTATGTCTATGATGAAGTGATAAAACCGACATTGGGTAAGGAAGCAGATAAATATGCACCTTATTTATTAACCTGTTTCTTCTTCATCTTTGTGGCTAATGTCATGGGTATTGTACCATTCCCACCGGGTGGAGGAAACCTCACGGGTAATATTACAATTACCTTCTTTTTGGCTATTTGCACCTTCTTAGTAACCAACTTCTCGGGTACGAAGCATTATTGGAAGGATATCTTTTGGCCAGATGTACCCGCATGGTTGAAGGTACCAGTACCTTTGATGCCAGTGATTGAGATTTTTGGTATCTTCACGAAACCCTTTGCATTGATGGTGCGTCTCTTTGCTAATATGATGGCAGGACATGCCATTGCATTGGCTTTGACCTGTATTATCTTCATCATGGCGACTATGGGTATTGTACTTAGTTCTTCCATGACCATTGTGAGTGTGGGAATGAGTATCTTTATGATGCTTTTGGAGATACTTGTTAGCTTCATTCAAGCATTGGTGTTCACGATGTTGAGTGCTGTATTTATCTCTTTGGCACGAGTTCATGAGCCTGCAGAAGAGAAGGTGAAAGCTTAGGGAATAAGGATAGAGTAGGGAGATAATCCTTTAAAATACAGGTGATACTTTCCTAATCTATCATAAGTAACGAAATAAATAATAAGAAATAATTAATATTAAAAGTAAAAAACTATGTTGACATCATTGTTATTAGCAGCAGAGACTGCAAAGTTAGGCGCCGCAATCGGTGCAGGTATCGCAGCTGTAGGCGCAGGTCTTGGTATTGGTCGTATCGGTGGTCAGGCTATGGATGCTATGGCTCGTCAGCCAGAGAAGATCGGTGACCTTCGTTCTTCAATGATTATTGCTGCAGCATTGGTAGAGGGTGTTGCCTTCTTCGCAGCTATTATCGCTCTTCTTTGTGTATTCTAAACTACACAAGAGGAGTTAGTTAATAAGAGTAATAAGAAAAGTAATTTAGCAGCTTATGTCATTATTATTGCCAGATGGTGGTTTGCTCTTTTGGATGACAATTGTCTTTCTGGTGGTCTTCTTCATCCTATGGCGATGGGGCTTCCCATCGATTATTAAGATGGTGAATGAGCGCAAGAACTATATAGATGAGAGTTTAGCAAAGGCAGAGGAAGCTAACTTGAGGCTTGCTAATATTCAGAAACAAGGTGAGGAGCTGCTTATGGAAGCACGCGAGAAGCAGGCGCAGATACTTCGTGAAGCGTCTCAAACGCGTGACTCTATAGTTGAACAGGCTCAGGAAAAGGCGCACGAAGAGAGTGCTCGAATCCTATCAGAAGCCAAGGCAGAGATAGAGAGTCAGAAGCAAGCGGCTATACGTGATATCCGTTCACAGGTAGCTGAGTTGTCTGTACAAATTGCTGAGAAGATTCTTCGCAAACAGTTGACAACATCTGCAGAACAGGCTCAACTCATCGATAGCTTATTGGATGAAGTTGCTTCTTCTAATGGTACAGAAAGTAAATAAACGCTTATGAATACAGGTGTAATATCGGTTCGCTATGCTCGTGCGTTATTCAAGGCTGCTTGTGAACAAGGGCTTGAAGATAAGGTATATGCAATTATGCAGACCCTTGCTCAGGCTTATTTGCAAGTAAAGGATTTACGTGTGACTATCGAAAGTCCGATGCTTCCTAAGGATAAGAAGCGCAGGCTATTGGAAGTAGCCTGTGGTGACAAATGTCCCGAGTTGGTTAGTAACTTCTTTTCCCTTGTACTGAAGGAGGATAGAGAAGACCTGTTACAGTTAATGGCAAACGATTATGTCTCTCTGTATAGAAAGCAGAAACATATCATTCAGGGCAAGGTAATCACCGCTTCACCCGTCTCTGAAGAAACAGAGAATAAGATGAAAGCATTGGTGGAAGCCCGTAGTCAGGGTATTGTCGAGTTCAACACCGAAGTTGATCCATCGCTCATTGGGGGATTCATACTTGAGTATGATACTTACAGGATGGATGCGAGTGTGAAGAACAAACTGAATGCTATCCTCACACAATTAACAAAGTAATAAATTAATAACATGTCAGATAAAATTAAACCAAGTGAGGTGTCTGAGATTCTTGTAAAGGAATTGCAAGGCATTAACTCAGAGGAGAAGTTTGATGAAGTCGGCACTGTGTTAACCGTTGGTGATGGTGTAGCACGTGTGTATGGTCTTCGTAATGCTGAAGCCAATGAGTTGCTTGAATTTGAGAATGGCACTATGGCTATTGTCATGAACTTGGAGGAAGACAATGTCGGATGTATTCTTCTTGGTTCTACAACGGGTATCAAGGAGGGACAAAGCGTTAAGCGTACACATCGTATCGCCTCAATCCGTGTGAATGACAACTTCTTGGGACGTGTGGTAAACCCTCTGGGAGAAGCGATTGATGGTAAGGGTGATATCGACCTAACCGACTCTTTCGAAATGCCATTAGACCGTAAAGCTCCTGGTGTGATCTATCGTCAACCAGTGAAGGAACCGCTCCAAACAGGTCTGAAGGCTGTCGACTCAATGATTCCTATTGGTCGTGGTCAGCGTGAGCTTATCATTGGTGACCGTCAGACAGGTAAGACTGCGATTGCTGTTGATACCATCCTCAACCAGAAGAGTTTCTATGAACAAGGCAAGCCAGTATATTGTATCTATGTTGCCATAGGGCAGAAAGCATCTACAGTAGCTACTTTGGTGCAGAATCTAAAGGAACGTGGTGCATTGCCATATACGATTGTCGTGAGTGCAACAGCAGCCGATCCAGCTGCTATGCAGTACTATGCTCCATTTGCAGGTGCCGCTATTGGTGAATACTTCAGAGACCGTGGTTACTCTGCTCTTGTCGTTTATGATGACTTGTCAAAACAAGCTGTTGCCTATCGTGAGGTATCTTTGATCCTTCGCCGTCCATCTGGTCGTGAGGCTTACCCAGGCGATGTGTTCTATCTTCATTCACGCCTGTTGGAGCGTGCAGCACGTATCAACGATCAGCAAGAGATTGCTGAGCAGATGAACGATCTACCTGAGTGTATGAAGGGACATGTCAAGGGTGGTGGTTCGTTAACAGCCTTACCTATCATCGAGACTCAGGCGGGAGACGTGTCAGCTTACATTCCAACTAACGTGATTTCCATTACTGATGGACAGATATACCTCGAGTCAAACCTCTTCAATCAGGGCTTCCGTCCAGCCATCAATGTCGGTATTTCAGTATCTCGTGTAGGTGGATCTGCACAGGTAAAGAGTATGAAGAAGGTGGCAGGAACACTGAAGATTGATATGGCACAGTATCGTGAGCTTGAGGCATTCTCTAAGTTCTCTTCTGATATGGATCAGGTGACAGCAATGACACTCGACCGTGGTCGTAAGAATAACCAGCTTTTGATACAGCCTCAGTACAGCCCAATGCCAGTAGGAGAGCAGATCGCCATCCTTTATTGTGGTGTACATGGTTTGATGCGCGATGTACCAGTTGATCAGGTTCGTCATTGTCAGGATCAATTCCTCGACAGCATGCGTTCATCTTACGCCGACGTCATCAGTTCCCTTGCTGCAGGTCAGTTGGAAGATTCTTCTATAAAGGTAATAGAAGAAGTGATGGGCAATATTGCCGGACAATATAAATAAGACAATACATAATGGCATCGTTAAAGGAAATAAAGACTCGTATAGCCAGTGTCCAAAGCACGCGTAAGATTACGAGTGCAATGAAGATGGTAGCATCGAGTAAGTTGCATCATGCACAGAATGCAATCGAGAACATGCTCCCTTACGAAGCGATGCTCGAGCATATTCTCAAGGCTTTCCTTGTCTCTACACCGAATACTGAGACTCCTTTTGATGTACAGAGACCGGTGAAGCGTGTAGCCTTACTTGTGTTCTCCTCCAATAGTTCGCTCTGTGGTGGATTTAATGCGAATGTTATCAAGCTCATGCAGCATACGATAGATGAATATCATGCGCAAGGGTTGACAAAGGATGATATTGTGATCTATCCTGTTGGTCGAAAGGTGGCTGAGACAGCGAATAAACGTGGTTACACATGCGTCTATCCTTATCCAAACCTTGCTGATAAGCCTAACTCGGAAGAGTGTCGTAACATTGCTAAAGAGCTGGGACAGAAGTGGTTGAAAGGCGAGTTTGATAGGGTAGAGATGATTTATCACCACTTTAAGAGTGCTGGTAGTCAGATTCTCCAGCGCAAACCTTTCCTACCAATAGACCTTAGCGAAGAGCTGAATCGTGATACTGAACGTGACCTATCATCGGATATCTCAACCAAAGCAGCACAAGACTATTTGAAGAAGAAAGGGCAGGTTAAAACACAGAAGACGAATAATGAGGTCGTTACTCCATTGAATGATGACTTCATCGTCGAGCCTGATTTACCTACAGTATTGCAGGCTTTAGTGCCAAAGCTGCTCCATCTTATGGTGTACACAGCACTTCTTGACAGCAATGCCTCAGAACATGCAGCCCGCATGGTGGCTATGCAAACGGCAACAGATAATGCCGATGAGTTGCTTCGTTCACTCAATTTGCAATATAACAAGTCGCGTCAAGCAGCCATCACATCCGAGTTGTTGGATATTGTTGGAGGTACGGTGAATAATTAATATGCTTGTTGCGTTGTCGTCGTAACGGCGCATAACTTTATAGAAAAGGTACAGATCATAAAGAGTCTGTACCTTTTTTTAATTCAAAATTCACAATTCATAATTCAAAATGGGGATTGGGTAGAGTTAACAAGGAAACGAGTTAACGAGTAGACGAGTTGTTTGTTCTGTTGGAAAAGCAGCCTCTCCCCCGTCCCCTCTCCGAATGGAGAGGGGCGTAAACGGAGTTGTTTGCATACGAAGTGGTGTATAGTCGGGGTGTAGCGAGGCTATGCCTCGTTAGCTGGAACAGCAGAACTAAAAACAAAGAGACGCCTTCTTCGCTTTGAAGAGGGCGTTTCCTTGCAATGAAAAGGGCGTCTCTTCACATCAAAGAAACGCCCTCTTTGTTTGTAAATAATACTATCTAACAACAGTACAAGTAACTCGTTTACTTGTCAACCAGTCACCTCGTCAACTCAAAGTAATCATAATTTTGAATTATGAACTTTGAATTTTGAATTAAAGAAAAGCCTCCCCTAACTAACTTCCGTTAGGCACTCCTCCCCTTGGGGGAGGCTGGGTGGGGTTTTCGGGAAACTTAGGAGGTGTTCTCTCTATATACCAAAAACAGGGATACACATGCTGTGTATCCCTGTTTGATATTAATATTCAGATTGATTGTGATTACTTACTCGTCATCATCGTTATCATCATCAAGCAACATTGTATCGGCTACCTTCATCCCTTCGATAGGTAGGGCGCGGTCGATAACGGCGTTGTAAGAGATAGAACTCTCGCTGCGTGACAAACCAAGGGGCATGAGTTTGTCATGGATGATAGACATCAGATGATGGTTATTATATGCGTACATCTTTAAGAAGAGGTCGTATTCACCAGTTGTATAGTGGCACTCCACGATCTCTGGAATCTGCTTTAAAGCATCGACAACATCGTCGAATTTCTCTGGATTCTTTAGGTTAAGACCGATGAAAGCGCAGGTCTCGTAGCCTATACGCTCTGGGTCGATAACAAATTGCGAACCCTTTAGTACACCTAAGTTTGTTAACTTCTGAATACGTTGATGGATAGCTGCTCCACTCACATTACACGCACGGGCGACCTCAAGGAAAGGGATTCGTGCATCCTCAGATATTAAGTGCAATATCTTCTTGTCAAGCCTGTCTAAACTTCTATGTGCCATTCTGAATAAACTATTTATTTATTTGCAAAGATACAAAAAAGCCTTTAATATGCAAAAGGAAATGTTTTCTTTTGTAACAATTCACAACTATTACCTATTTTTTCGAGCCTTTTTGATGACTCATGGTGGCTGAGAAATTAACGTTGAGGATGTTTGCTTCACGCAGAGCTTGTTTAAGGTCAATGATCAAACCCATGTCTACGTGACGGTCAGCCTTTATGCTCACGCTTAACTGCTTGCGCTGTTCTGGAGGCATGGAGGCGGATAGATGGATGAGATAATTGCGTATCTCGGGAATGTTGGTGACCTTATCATTCATCTGCACAACGGGTGTTTGGCTTGTTACCTTGCCTGTTTCGTCCATCGGTCGACCTATATATATATGTTGAACGAGCGACTTATTGTCCAGTCGGGACAGTTCCGTAGCCGATGGCACTTGGTATTTTACGTGCACAGTAGCCTTTCGCATGTGTACAACCAACATGAAGAAGAAGAGGATGGAGAAGATAAGATCAGGCAAAGAAGCGGTGTTCAATGCAGGAATATCGTGGTTACGACGTCTGTAAAGTCTCATTCCGCACCTCCTTTCTCGGCTTTTCCTGTTGCAGGAATAGCATATACTTCGGATATTCTTAGCGGTATCTCGTCCATAATTTGAGCCTGTTGTTCATGACTACAAAGCTCAAATTCCTTTCCAAATAACTCCTCCGAACGAGCATTGCGAAGGGTGTTATAAGCCTCAACTAATTGGTTTTGCACCTGCATATAGACGTCATACGAAGCCTTACGGGAGGTCTGCAGTTGTATCATGTGCGCCTTTCCGTTCGTCTCAACAAACTGTTGTACACGCTGATGGAGCGCTTCCACGGCTATAGCCTTCCCCTCCAACTGCACCTTATTATCGTCCTCTATCGCAATACGCATCAGTTTCTTACCATCAATGGCAGTTGCTTGTTTCTGCGTCTTATCCATCGGTGGCAACTGACGGGAGATTCCCTTGTCGAGGTCCATAGATGAGGCTACGAGGAAGAGGATCAACAACATGAATGAGATGTCGGCTGTTGATGTAGTGTTCAAGCTCGGTACTGTGCGTTTCTTTTCACGCCTAAATCGCATCATTTCTGGTGTTCCTTTCTATAATAACGGGTTGCTCCAAAGATGACAACACCTGCTGCTATGACCAGAAGTGACAATGAGGTGTTGACGAACATATCGGTCACACGCAACCAAAAAGCATCTGTGAAGTGTGCTCCGTTGACCATCATTGCCTTCGAAGAGCCCAATGCGAAAGACAGAACAAGGAGTAGAATCGTTACCCCGTAAGTAATATATGCAATCTTCCGAGACGGTATTCCATTGCTCAATCCTTCCTCTTGATTGCTCGTGCGCAGCCCTTTCACCATCGCTACTAACGCTGCAACAACAGCAACAACGAGCAAGAACCACATGAAACCGAGCAGCACATCGGTGAGCAAAGGAGCATTAAATGCAGGATCACTTGCCAATGGTTCGTTGAATCCAAATAGGTAGAATGCCATGAAGACAACGGCTATTAACGCGACTATCACATAGAGGATTCGTTGCGAAATGCGCTCCTCATCCATCTTGGTTATACCTTTTATCTTCTTCATCATATAGTTAATTCAAAATTCAAAGTTCACAATTCAAAATTATGATAAGCATTAATTCACAATTCAAAGTTCATCATTCAAAATTATGATAAGTGTCAATTCAAAATTCAAAGTTCACAATTCAAAATTATGATGAGCATTAATTCACAATTCAAAGTTCATCATTCAAAATTATGATAAGCGTCAATTCAAAATTCAAAGTTCACAATTCAAAATTATGATAAGTCCTGATTCCTAACTCATAAACCATCATTCTCAATTATAGATAGATGCTTTCAGCAATTGAAAGTAATCATAATTATGAATTTTGAATTATGAATTTTGAATTATGAATTTTGAATTGAAAAAAGCCTCCGCTCGCCCGCTATCTCTTGAGTTTATACTTCATAATAGCGTCTAGTAAGGAGATTGCCGACTCCTCCATTTGGGCTGTGATGTGCTCTATCTTCGATAGAATATAGTTATAAAAAACCTGCAAAACAAGGGCTACGATGATACCAAAAATCGTGGTGATCAACGCTACCTTCATACCTGCTGCAACAATCGTAGGGCTGATGTCGCCCGCTTCCTGTATCTGATCGAATGCCATCACCATACCAATCACGGTTCCAAGGAAGCCCAGTGACGGTGCCATAGCGATGAAGAGCGTAATCCATGAACAGCCCTTTTCAAGATTAGCACTTTGTACGCTACCGTATGAGGTAACGCTCCGTTCGATATTATCAATCGAATCGTCAATGCGAAGCAAACCCTGATAACAGATTGAAGCAACGGGGCCGCGCGTGTCACGACTTAGTGTTTTTGCCCCCTCAATATCGCCTGCCTCAATCATATCCTCTAACTTACCAACGAAGCGTTTAGCGTCTATCTCTGACAGACTCAGATAGATGATTCGCTCAATGCAAAAGGCTAATCCCAATACTAATGATAGTGCCACAAGCGACATGAAGCCCGCATTTCCCTCAATAAACTTACGTTTCAACGACTGGTGGAAACCCATTGGCTGGGTCGCAGACTGCACCTTACTGGTATCGGCAACACCCGTATCGTTGAGTGCATCATCCGATAGAGTATCGGCTGACGCAACGGCTGTTACTGCTGGAGTTTGATTACTTTTCGTTTGTGCTGACACGATGGTTACGCCCGTTAAAGACATAACCGTTATCATTGCAAAAGCTGCAAATACTTTCTTCATAATTGATAACCACTTATGGTCTCCATTGATTTCTAAGGGCTACCTCGCCCTTTCTTTAACTTCGCAAAGGTATAGAAAATAATTCAAAATGCAAAATCCATGATTTAAATTAAGGTCTCACACTAACCCATCTGCAGCCTCACCCCCGCCCCCTCTCCGAATGGAGAGGGGAGTGAATAGTACCATCTGCTAACAAAGAGGGCGTCTCTTTGTTTTTAATCCTGCTGTTCCAGCTAACGAGGCATAGCCTCGCTACACTGAAACTATATTACACGAGCATTCCAGCAAAGCCTTATATCAAACAGAAGTAATCACAATTTTGAATTTTGAACTTTGAATTTTGAATTGAAGAAGAGCCTCCCCTAACTGGCTCCCATTAGGCACTCCTCCCCTTGGGGGAGGCTGGGTGGGGTTATTCCATTCTGAGAGGGGACGGGGGTGAGGCTGCTTCTTTCCATTAAAAGAGTTGCCACCAGTAGGGATAGACGCCCTCGTCTGTCCGCCAGAACACAGCCAAGAAAAGCCTCCCCAAGACCCTCAAAAGGAGGGGATGTTGCCTAACGGGATGCCCAAAGGAAGTGTAAAGGCGGACAGACGAGGGCGTCTGTCCCTACAGGTTCTCCATTGTTTCCAACAGAACAAACAACCCGTTTACTTGTCAACTATCCACTCGTCAACTCTACCGAATCATAATTTTGAATTATGAACTTTGAATTTTGAATTAAAGAAGAGCCTATCCTAACTGGTTACCATTAGGTGCTCCTCCCCTTTGGGGGAGGCTGAGTGGGGTAACTTAAAACCTATTACACCTCTCGAAGAAACCAATCTCCTCGAGTTCTTTCTGCATACGTGCTTCCTCTTCATCGGTCATGTTTTGGAAGGGAACACGGTTCGGTCCGAGGTCGAAACCGAGCAGTTTCATAATGCGCTTACCGCCTACGATGTTACCACGGAAGTGACAGATAACATTGATCACTACCTGTGAGAAGTTCTGTTTCTCACGTGCTGTCTCAATGTCGCCAGCGTTCCATGCCTCGATGATACCCGTCAGCTCGCGCCCGTTATAGTTCGTTGTACCACCAATGCCACCACGTGCTCCACCCTGAGCAAGGCTTGGGAGGATTGTTTCGTCTTGACCATGAAGCATGTCATACTTGCCTTCTTTATACAAACGACACTGATTGTACTCATAGAGACTCTCGAAGGTGTACTTGATTCCTGCAAAGTTTTCTATGCGTCCATCAACGGCTTTCAACAGGTCAAGCATCGGTAGGAAGGCACCGTTGAAGGCTGGGATGTGATAATAATAGAACGGTAGGGAAGGGGCTGCCGAAGCGATGGTTTCGCAATACTTCACCAACTCCTCGATGCGTCCTATCTTAGGGAAAGGAGGTGCCATTGCGCCTATTCCCCATGCACCAATGCGCTCGGCATGCTTCGCCAGTTCGACACTCTCACGTAGACAACAGCTCCCCACGTGTACGATAACCTTAAACCCTTCGGGCGCAACCTGCACCCATTTCTCAGCTAATTGCTTACGTTCTTCGGTCGTAAGCATGTATCCTTCGCCTGAAGAACCATTGATGAATACACCTTTCAAACCATTCTTCTGCAACATAGCTGCATACTTCTCGATAGGTTCGAGATTGACATCGCCATTCGCATGAAAGGGTGTGAATGGTGCGTCGATAAGTCCAATAATCTTTTCCATAACTATATTTTAATGTATTACTATTCCATATTGTCAGTGGTTGGTCGTAGGCAGGAAAGCTGCAAGATAAGGGCTACAACCACGATAGCTCCTAACAGCATAAAGCCCAATCCGAGGTTTCCTCCATCTTTCCACTTGCCTAACACTTGTGTAACGGCAGCCCCGGCAAAGACGCCCGTCATGTTCATTATACCATAGGCAGTGCTTCGATACTTTGAAGAAATGAACTGGCAGAGGATCGGCATATTGTTCGCATCAAAGATACCATAGCCCACTCCGAAGCATAAACCAGCTCCGACGACAGCGACGAGACTGTGTCCAAAGCCCAAGAGGATCAATGCTGGGACGGTCAAACCAAGCCCAATAGCACTTGTATAGACTCTTCCGCGGATGTTGCGCTGTACCCATCTGTCAGAAACGATACCTCCGAGAATGACACCAATAAAGGACGATACGGCAATAGTAATTGTCGACAATGGACCCGCATTAGCCATCGGTATGTTCAAACTATCGGCAAAGAGCGTTGGTAACCAGTTCTTTGTTGCCCATCCAGGGAGGCTGGGTACGGCGAAATAGAACAATATTATCCAAAATGCCCACGTTGAGAAGACCACAGATAAGCCTCGGAATGGATTACGCGAGGGCTTTTCACCATTTGCGGCGGGCGTTTTCTGCGCATGTTTCGGATTCTCTTTGAGTAAGAGAAGGAGCACGATTGAATAGACAACACCGATAACGCCGAACCAATGGAACGCCGCATTCCATGAGAGCATGGCTGCGAGTGTGGCACCAAAGCCGCCTATCGCCTGTCCAACATAGAGTCCGGTCATGTGGATTCCGATAGCTAATGAGCGCGACTTACCCTCATGCCAGTCGGCAATTAACGACAGGGCGGAAGGGATATAGAGTGCTTCACTAATGCCCATAAAGGCTCTTAGCCAGTAAAGCTGCGTGAAATTGTGAGCGTAACCCATAAGGAATGTGACCGCAGACCATACGAATATGCTACCGACGACGAGCCACTTACGGCTCATCCTGTCGGCTATAATACCTGCAAAGGGGCTTACGATGCCATAGATCCAAAGGAAGACTGCCATCAAAGCACCGAATGCTTCGGCTTGATTCAACTCACTGATGTCGGCTTTCATAGCCTCTTGCATGGTGGACAACATCTGTCGGTCCATGTAATTCAAGAGTGCTACGAACCATAAGAGGGCGACAAGCACCCAGGGATAATACTTCTTCATTGATAGGTTTTTACCCTATTCTCCATCCTTCGTAACAATTTTCAAGGATGGAAGAAAGGGATTTTGTTATATTAAAATTAGGTTTCTTCTTATTTTATCTCACGTTCGTGTGGAGCTTGTTCGGGGTATTTTACAATCTGATTGCTCCTTACACGGGGTTTTAACTCACCTCCGATGACAAAGACACCATCATCGGTTTTGACCATGGCAGCACCCGCACGTGCTGTTTCCGTATGTTTCGACAATACTTGCCAACCACCCTCATTATATAATAAGGTGTAAGGGTTGAACTGATACCACGCTATCGGGTGAGAGAGATAGTCGGGTTGTGGATGATTGACAGCTGACAGGAAGATGTCTTTGTTTACTCCGCCCGTGACCAGGAGATGGTCAGTTGCTATGTTGATAGCTGCTCCGCCACCCACAAAGAGGGCTTCGCCAGCCTCATCCTTAGGGCAATCAAGGTTTTTCCAAGTGGCAGTTTCTTCATCAAAGAGATAGCCATCCATAGCCAACTGTGCCTCTTTCTCGCTTGTAGCAGGGGCAAATCCACCGAAAAGACAGAGTTTTCTTTCGCCTAAAGAACCGGCTACCGGCTGTACACGAGGTAGCCCGGGGAAGGGTAGGATGTCCTTCCATCCACGGTTGAGATGGTCTAAGTCGAGGCATAACACACGATTGCTTGCCTTTCCATCTACCATTCCGCCAACGATATATAGGTGTCGACCGACGAGTGCACCAGCCATATTATCCACCTTGCAAGGCATAGAGGGGAGGGCTGTCACACGTGCTTGACCATCCTTAGCGAGCGTAATGCGATAGACACCATGCTTGCTTCCGCTCTCGTTCTGACCGCCTGCTATGATCATTCCGTCCGCACATGACACGGCAACACCATAAGCTATTGGCTCGGGCAGGGAGCCTATCTGTGTCCATGCCAGTTGGTCGCCAGTGGTGGAACATGCGCTGTATATACCTTTATAAAACTTCTTCTTGCTGTCGGGAGCGAGCGTGTTAACAGGGAAATTGCAGCCTCCTGCCATCACAATATACGCTCCTATATGTCCTGCGAAACAGGCTGATACACCTTGTTCGATACCCGTTTCGGTCGTAGGAAATCCTTTCATCTGTGTCAAACTATCGGTTGTGAACGCATTTGCAGATAGTCCCGATAGTAACGATAAACTACTCATTATTAGGTTCTTAATACTCATTATTTAGGTTGAAGGGGGCATTTAGCAAAAAAGCCGTCGCCCCCTACGGAACGACGGCTTATATATCTAAGTGCAAGCAATGCGCTTACTTATTGATTGCAGCTACTCCTGGAAGCACCTTACCCTCGATTGCCTCGAGCATAGCACCACCACCTGTAGATACGTAAGAAACCTTATCTGCAAGTCCAAACTTATTGACTGCAGCTACAGAGTCACCACCACCAACGAGTGAGTAAGCACCGTTCTCTTGTGTTGCCTGTGCTACGGTCTTAGCGATCTCGCCTGTTCCTTTAGCAAAGTTCTCCAACTCGAACACACCAACAGGACCATTCCAAAGGATGGTCTTAGAGCCTAGGATGATCTTCTTCCAAGCCTCAATGCTCTCTTCAGAAGCGTCCATTCCCTCCCACTCATCAGGTATCTGATCGATTGGGAATACCTTACGTTCAGTGTCATTAGAGAACTCTTTGCCACAAACAGTAGCCACTGACAATGAGAGGTTAACACCCTTCTCCTTCGCAGCAGCTATCACATTCAATGCCTCTGGCATAAGGTCATCCTCGTGAAGAGACTTACCGATCTTACCGCCCTGAGCCTTGATAAAGGTGTAACCCATACCTCCGCCGATGATAAGATTGTCCACTTTGTCAAGGAGGTTCTTGATTACTCCGAGCTTAGAACTTACCTTTGAACCACCGATGATGGCTGTGAATGGGTGCTTAGCATTACGTAGGACGTTATCGATGGCAGTAACTTCCTTCTCCATAAGGAAGCCCAACATCTTATGGTCGGCATCGAAGTAATCAGCGATAACAGCTGTTGATGCGTGCTTGCGATGGGCTGTTCCAAAGGCGTCATTAACGTACACGTCAGCGTAAGAAGCAAGTTTCTTTGCAAAGTTCTGCTGGCGTTCTTTCATCTCAGCTTTGGCTGCGTCATACTCAGGAGTGCCCTTTTCAACACCTACTGGCTTACCTTCCTCTTCTGGATAGTAGCGTAGGTTCTCCAACAAGAGAGCCTCACCTGGCTTCAAGGCAGCTGCCTCTGCATCAGCATTACCAGCGTCCTTAGCGAACTTAACATCAACTCCTAAGGCATCACTAACGTTCTTTACGATCTGACTCAATGATAGTTCAGGTTTAACCTTACCCTTTGGTTTACCCATGTGGCTCATCATGATGAGGGCACCACCATCCTCCAACACCTTCTTCAAGGTAGGAAGAGCACCACGGATACGTGTGTCGTCTGTTACATGTCCATGCTCATCTAATGGCACATTGAAGTCTACACGGACGATAGCCTTATGTCCAGCGAAGTTGAAATCATTAATTTTCATCTCTTTATATATACTTTTTAATGTGATTACTAACCTACCGCAAAAATACTACTTTTCGGTGAATTAGGGAAGAGATTAGTATCTTTTTTGTAATTTTGCACGTATGGTTTACCCTTAATCGGGTATTTTGTAAAGCGCAGTTAGCACTGGGCTGTATTGTTATTGATTAATTCGTTGGATATGAAAGATTCTGTTATTATTGTGAGTGGAGGCCTTGATTCCATCACATTATTATATGACAAGGCGGAGACAATAGCCTTAGCTATATCGTTTGATTACGGTCAGAACCATGGCAAGAAGGAGTTACCTTATGCTGAATACCACTGTCAGAAGCTGGGCATACCACACATAACTATACCCTTAACGTTCATGCACCAGTACTTCAAGAGTTCGCTACTTGAAGGTGCAGAAGCCATCCCCGAGGGGCATTATGAGGAAGAGAACATGAAGTCGACAGTGGTTCCTTTCCGCAACGGGATCATGTTGGCGATTGCTACGGGTATAGCGGAAAGCCACGAACTAAAGCGTGTTTATATTGCAAATCATGGTGGCGACCACACGATCTACCCTGATTGTCGACCCGAGTTTATCGATGCCATGGATAAGGCAACATCGGCTGGAACCTTCGTTGATGTGCGTGTCGAGGCTCCTTACACGAACATTTCTAAGGCTGACATCGTGCGCCGTGGCACTGCTCTTGGCATCGATTACGCCAAGACATGGAGCTGTTATAAGGGGTCAGAGATACACTGCGGCAAGTGCGGAACATGCGTGGAACGCAAGGAGGCATTCGCTGATGCTGGTGTTGAAGACCCTACGGAATATGAGAACTAAAACTCTACTGTCACCCTACCATTGATCTGTCGCCCCGTAAGATAGTTCGGTACGGCATATTGCTGACCGCTTATGTCGGTCACCCAATAGTATGAATTGACATTGTTGATACCGAATAGGTTTAAGCAATCAAGCCCTAACCAGACATTCTTGAAGACGGAGTTTCTACGATTATCAGAACCTATCAACCGATAACTCATACCTATATCCGCCCGCTTATAGGCTGATGCTCGGAAGGAATTGTTCTCTAATTCTTGGTGAGGAGCAGCAAAGGGAAGACCGTCCGCATAGGCTAACTTGAGTGACATTCGCCATCTCGTCGTACCCGGGAAATAGTCTGTGAAGTATAGATTCAGTGCATATCGTTGATCGGTCGGGAGCGGTATGCTCTTTCCGTTCAGACGCATTCTTGTGTTCATAACACTTAGTGTCAACCATGAATCAGTACCAGGAACAAACTCGCCAAAGAGCTTTAGATCTAATCCTGTTGCATGTCCCGTGGCTTGCTGATCACCATAGTATGTAACTTTCACATTGTCTACTGAATAAGGAACGAGGTGTGACAAGGCTTTGTAATAGGCTTCGGCTGTGAACTTAAACGGTCTGCCCATCATCTCAAAACGATAGGACATCGATGCCAAGGCATGGATAGATCGCTGCGAACGAATCCTTTCGTTCAAGGTTGCATAGGTAACACCATTGATCATGGAAGTGTCTCGCAGTTCCTTATAGAACGGTGCTTGATAATACAAACCACCTGCTATTCGGAAGCTAAGATTGCGATTCCAGCCCGGAGTAATGGTAAGGGAAGCACGTGGGGAAACGATGCTCTCGCCATTAAACGACCAATGGGCAAAACGCACACCATAGTTTAACGTGAAGAGCGTTGGCACTGAATCACGTGTTTGGAAGTTCCATGTGTCTTGCAGATAGGCTTCTGTTCGCTTAGCATTCAGCTCGTTCTTCGCACGAAGCGCATATATCATGCGAAGATCCCGACCGGTATGTGGCACGTTATAACCAGCCGAATCGCGATACTCATACTCGGTAGAGTTCTCTCGAACTTGCTCTATCTTGTAAGTCAGTCCACCGTCAATCTTGTGTTTACCCATTCGATGTTGTAGCATTAACTTGAGGCTCTTCACGTTCGCTTTCAGGTAATCGCGCGAGTGCTGCATATAGGTTCCCACGCCCAGATTCTCCGATGTCTCGGTCTGCGTAAGCCAGTATTGTCCCTGTATATCATAGCGTTCCTGCTCCCTTGTTGAGAATGCCGACGCCAAGAGCGATACGTCTGTTCGAGGCGAGAGATGGCGTGTGATGGAGAGAGAACCAAAGTAAGTGCGGAAGAGATCCTTCTCTTGTCCATCGAAGTAAACACGGAACTTCTTCACATTCTGCAGTGTTCCGAAGTTCGTCTCACGGTCTTCTGGTTGGAAGTTATAGTGGTTGTCCGATATATTTCCTATAAAGTCTATCTGCCAACGCTTGCTGGGCTGCCATGAAAGATAGGTTTGATAATCCAAGAACGAGGGCTTATATTCACCCTTAGTCTGCAACGATCCGAGTAGATAACGGTTCGTTTTATAACGCACACCATTAGTCCAAGTGAACTTCTTTGACGCTATTCCAAGGTATGCACTGGCTCCAAGCAAGGAGGCAGTAAGGCTCGCTTCGGTTCGTTTCGGACGCTTATAAGTGATGTCAAGGGCTGAACTCATCTTGTCACCATACTTTGCTTCAAAGCCACCAGTTGAGAAGCCGACACTCTGAACCATGTCAGGATTTATGATAGACAAGCCCTCCTGCTGCCCACTGCGTACCAGGAAGGGGCGATAGACCTCAATGTTATTGATATAGACAGAGTTCTCGTCGAACGTACCACCACGCACATTGTATTGCGAGGAGAGCTCGGAATGAGTGGAGACACCCGCTTGTGTCTGCACCATCTCTTCGACTGCATTACCCGAAGCAGAGGGTCCCTGCTTCACCTTATCGACGTCGAGTTCCTCGGTCGTACCGTGTTGCTTGGTCTTACCCTCTACTACCACCTCCTGCATCTCATTGTCATCAAGAAGCTGAACGAGCATGGTCTGCTTCCCTTGTGGGCGTCGGAGCACCCGCTCCTTGCTCTTATAACCAATCATCGAAAAGCGTACTTTCACCGAATCCTCGCTGTGTAACTGCATGTGAAATTCGCCTTTTAGGTTCGTCATAGCCAACTTTCCTTGCGAAACAACCATCACGGACGCTAATTCAATGGGGTTTCCATCTTTATCAGACACCTTTCCTTGCAGCGTAAAAGACTGACCGATAGCTACTTGCGTAACCATCAGGAAGAACACAAATAATATACTTGTTTTCAGATACTTACCTACCATAACGACTATATAACGTCCCTCCTGCCTTGTTTATTGTTATGGGCTTGCAATTAAAAGACCCTCTTTTATAATTCAAAATTCAAAGTTCATAATTCAAAAGTGTGATTAGGTAGAGTTGACGAGTGGATAGTTGACGAGTTAACAAGTTATTAGCTCTATTTGAAAAATAGGGAATCTGTAGGGACAGACGCCCTCGTCTGTCCGCCCATTTACCCCTATGTATCATCCCGTCAGGCAACATCTTCTCCTTTTGAGGGGC
>ERZ773006.261-NODE-261-length-27766-cov-4.28444_pt1 | contig 27766 bp, 25 predicted proteins | sample MGYA00580843_ERZ773006 | MGnify/ENA primary metagenome ERZ773006 (study PRJEB29015, sample SAMEA2738011) | human oral metagenome | biome: human oral; feature: human-associated habitat; material: dental | place: China | collected 2052 ...
TAATTTATTCTAACTCTGTTTCAAATGGACGTGGAGATTGGCTAACTGCTAAAGCAAAAGAAGCTGGATTCAACATCCGTATGGTGGATATTGCAGGAGCTCAATTAGCAGACCGTGTTATTGCTGAAAAAAATAATTCAGTAGCAGATATGATATTTGGTATTGGTGCGGTAGACTCAAACAAACTTCGTGACGCAAATCTTTTAACACAATTCAAACCAGATTGGATTGATAAGATTGATGCATCATTAGCAGATAAAAATGGATACTATAACCCAGTTATCGTTCAACCTTTAGTGTTGATTGGAAATCCAGAAGCTAAAGAAATGCCTAAAGACTGGACTGAATTAGCAGAAAAATATAAAGGTCAATATTCTATCTATGGATTAACTGGAGGAACAGGACGTGCGATTTACGCAAGTATCTTAGTTCGTTACCTTGATGAAAAAGGAGATTTAGGCGTATCAGAAAAAGGATGGGAAGTTGCAAAAGAATATTTTGCAAATGCCTATACTCTTCAAAAAGGTGAAAGCTCAGTTGTTAAAGTGTTAGATAAAGAAAGCCCAATTCAATACGGTATGATGTGGGGTTCTGGAGCGTTAGTCGGACAAAAAGAACAAAATGTTGAATTCAAAGTAATGTCACCTGAAATCGGGGTTCCATTCGTAACTGAACAAACAATGATTCTTAACACAAGTAAGAAACAAGCATTAGCAAAAGAATTCATCAACTGGTTCGGTCAAGCTGAAATTCAAGCAGAATACAGCCAAAAATTTGGTTCTATTCCAGCGAATAAAGATGCTGTAAAAGAATTACCAGAAGCAACTAAGAAATTTGTTGACCAACTTAAACCACAAGATATTAACTGGGAAGTTGTTGGTAAATACTTAGACCAATGGGTTGAAAAAGCGGAATTAGAATACGTTAAATAATATTAAATGTTGAATTAATCGATAAGAGTCTCGCTAGGATTCTACTCTATGCCATAGAAAGAGTCTACGCGAGACTTTTTAAGATAACACAAAGGAGTAAACGATATGATTAAATTTGATAACATTCAAATTAAATACGGTGATTTTATTGCGATTGACAATTTGAATTTAGAAATTAACGAAGGGGAGTTCTTTACATTCTTAGGACCTTCTGGATGCGGAAAGTCAACAACTTTACGTGCATTGGTTGGATTTTTAGACCCATCAGCAGGTCGCATTGAAGTAAATGGTAAGGATGTTACTAAATTAGAACCTGAAAAACGTGGAATCGGAATTGTGTTCCAATCTTATGCATTATTCCCAACAATGACGGTTTTTGATAATATTGCGTTTGGTTTGAAAGTGAAGAAAGTAGCCCCAGATGTGATTAAAGCAAAAGTTGCAGCGGTAGCAGCGAAAATTAAAATTTCTGACCAACAATTAAAACGTAATGTATCAGAATTATCAGGTGGACAACAACAACGTGTGGCACTAGCTCGTGCGTTAGTATTAGAACCAAAAATTCTCTGTCTTGATGAACCACTTTCTAACTTGGATGCTAAATTACGTGTAGACTTAAGAAAAGAATTGAAACGTCTACAAAAAGATTTAGGAATTACAACATTGTACGTTACTCACGACCAAGAAGAAGCGTTAACATTGTCAGATAGAATCGCTGTATTTAACAATGGATTCATTGAACAAGTGGGAACACCTCCTGAAATTTATCATCAATCAAAAACAGAGTTTGTTTGTGACTTTATCGGAGATATTAATGTCCTTTCTGAAGAAACAGTCCATGAGATTTTAGAAAATAATCCAAACGTTCCTTTACAAGATAAAAAAGGATATATTCGTTTAGAAAAAATTAGATTCAGACGTGAAACAGAAGGAGATATAGTTCTTAAAGGAACAATCATCGATACAGAATTCTCTGGTGTTACAGTTCGTTACACGGTTAAAGTGTCTGATCATCAAGTCTTAAACGTAACACGTATTGATAGTCAATTTGCAATTAAATCTGCTGGGGAAAATGTGGAACTTTATATTACGCCTTCAGATGTCGTGCAATATTAGGGAGGTACAACATGCGTCATAAGTTAAATTGGAAAGATTGGCTCATTCGTATAGGGCTAATCTGGTTCCTCGTAACGTTTATTATTTATCCAAATATTGATTTGGTATTAAGTGTGTTTGTCAAAGATGGACAATTTACGCTAGATGCTGTTAATCGTGTACTTAAATCACCACGTGCAATTCAAAGTATTATGAACAGTTTTAAACTAGCATTCTCGTTAATTATTACAGTTAACGTAGTCGGTCTTCTTTGTGTGTTGTTCACAGAATACTTCGATATTAAAGGTGCCAAGATCTTAAAACTTGGATATATGACATCTTTAATTTATGGTGGTGTGGTTCTTGCAACAGGGTATAAATTCGTATACGGCCCTTATGGAATGATTACAAGAATTCTTCAAAACTTCCTACCAAACCTTGATCCAAACTGGTTTGTGGGATATGGTGCTGTATTATTCATTATGACCTTCTCAGGTACAGCCAACCATACATTGTTCTTAACAAATACCATTCGTGGTGTCGATTATCATACTATTGAAGCAGCGCGTAATATGGGAGCAAAACCATTTACCGTATTCAGAAAAATTGTTTTACCAACATTAACGCCAACATTATTTGCCTTAACAATTATGATCTTCTTAAGTGGGCTATCAGCAGTTGCGGCTCCAATGATTGTAGGGGGTAAACAATTCCAAACAATTAACCCGATGATTATTACATTTGCAGGGATGGGGAACTCTCGTGACCTTGCTGCATTACTTGCGATTGTCCTTGGGATTGCAACAACAATCTTATTAAGTATCATGAATAAGATTGAAAAAGGCGGAAACTATATTTCTATTTCTAAAACAAAAGCGCCTTTGAAAAAACAAAAGATTACTTCAAAACCATGGAATATCATTGCGCATATTGTGGCATACGCTTTATTCGTAGTGTTCATGTTACCTTTGATTTTCATTGTCTTGTATTCATTCACTGATCCAGTGGCGATTCAAACAGGGAACTTATCATTAGCTAACTTCACTCTAGAAAACTATTACCAATTCTTTAGTAATAGTGTTGCGTTCTCGCCATTCTTAGTCAGCTTTGTATATGCCATTCTTGCTGCTATCACTGCGACAGTCCTTGCAGTTGTATTTGCACGTGTGGTTCGTAAACACAAAGCTCGCTTTGACTCATTCTTTGAATATGGTGCGTTATTACCATGGCTATTACCAAGTACTTTATTAGCAATCAGTTTACTATTTACATTTAACCAACCACAACCACTTGTATTTAATCAAATTCTTGTGGGAACATTTGTAATCTTACTAATTGCCTATATTATTGTAAAAATTCCATTCTCTTATCGTATGGTTCGTGCTATTTTGTTTAGCGTTGATGACGAGATGGAAGATGCAGCTCGTAGTATGGGGGCATCATCATTCTATACGATGATGAAGGTTATTATTCCGTTTATTTTACCGGTAGTACTTTCAGTTATTGCGCTTAACTTTAACTCTCTATTAACAGACTTCGACTTATCTGTATTCTTATATCATCCATTAGCTCAACCTTTAGGTATTACTATCCGTTCAGCTGGGGATGAAACAGCAACATCAAATGCTCAAGCACTTGTCTTTGTATATACAATCGTATTGATGATTATTTCTTCAGCAGTACTTTATTTCACACAAAGACGAGGAAAGACAACTAGAAAATAATTATGGTTACATCAGGTATTGAATTAACGAATACAGATATTTTTATCCGAATTGCATTATCTTTAGTTGCGGGAATAGTTATTGGTATGGAACGAGGCGGTAAGTCGCAACCTGCGGGGATTAGAACTCATAGTGTCGTCTGTGTTGCCGCATGTTTAATTATGATGACAAATGAATTTGTTTCGTATAAGTTTGGGGCAGGAGATCCGACCAGATTAGGAGCTCAGGTTGTTTCGGGAGTCGGTTTCTTAGGGGCTGGGACGATCCTTGTCACAGAAAAGAAAAAAGTTACAGGACTAACCACAGCCGCTGGTATTTGGGGTTCTGCAGGAATAGGACTCGCAATTGGAGTTGGCTTTTATCAAGGAGCGGTTTTAGCAGCCATCTCTATTTGGGGTGTGATATCCATGTTCCAACCGTTAAAGATGTATTTACAGAAAAGGTCTAAAGTAATGGAACTCTATATAGTAGTGAATTCTACGGAAGCCTATAATCGAGTATTGGTTTATTGTGCAGAAAATCGTATTCGAATTACTGACTCAAGGACTGCGTTTGGGGAAGCAAATCAAAGTCGAATACAGTATTTTGATGTACCAGAAAAGAAAATTGCTTCTTTTGTAACGTTAGAATTAGCTGGAAGTTTTGAACATCTTCGCCTTATGGAAGAAATTTCTAATATTGCAGGTGTCATTTACGTTGAAGAGATTAGTGAATAACGGATGAAAGAGCAAGGACTCCTTGCTCTTTTTAATTAATAAAATTTTATGGTGGAATTCAAAAAATTATTTTCTAATGTAAGATTGATAGAGGAGTTTTTTTCAGGATGAAAGTATGTAAAATTGATTTTGATAATGGTAGCATTCAATATTATGATAGAGATTGCTTAGAAAAAGAATGTCGCATTCATACATTTCATGATTTGTGTGAATGGGTATGGGCCTTTCATCTACCAATGGAACAAATAATGAAAAAAGTGATTTTTAAAGAAAAGCTTATCCCTATAATAGAAAGTTACATAAATCAAATAGACGAATCGCTTAAAGAAATGAATTGTGTCTCTGAATTATATTTGATAGAATTATACGGTATACCAATGACTTACGCGATTATTCAAGCGATGATCATCAGATATTTTGAATTGCTTGGATATAAAAGTGAACTCTTAAGATTTCGAGTGAACAGAATGCATCAATAATGACAATTAGTATAGTTATCGAAAAAATAAATTTATAAGGAGTAAGGATGGAAAAGTTTAAGAGAAAGGCTACTATTTATGATATTGCGCGCATTTCAGGGGTCTCTCCTAAGACTGTTTCCCGTGTTATCAATGGTGGTGATGGAGTTAGATCAGAAACTTACCAGTCTGTGATGAAGGTAATTGATGAACTGTCTTATATTCCAAATGCGTATGCACAAAATCTGACTAAGAAAGAAACAACGAATATTCTCATTTCAGTCAAGAAGATGGAGTCCTTCCCATTAATCTGGTTCCAGACACTATTGGATAAGGTTTTACAAACTTGTAAAGAAATGGGAGTCAATGCAATCGTCGAGTATTTTGGTGAAGGGGATTCAATTAAGGATTCTATTATTTCAAGTACTGGAAGTTTAGTCGATGGAGTTATTGTCTTTTATGAAGGTAAAGATGATAGTAGAATTCAATATTTAAAGAAAAATAATATGCCTTTTATTGTGTTTGGGAAATCACAGACAGAAGGTGTTATTTATGTTTCGAATAATGATTTTCAAGCAATGTACGATTTGATGGGAGCCGTTGCTGATAAAGGGCTTTGTGACATGTGGCTACTAATGGGTGGAGAGTCACTTGTCAATAAAGATCGTGAGAAGGGTGCTCGTACTTTTGTAAAAGAGAAAAAGTATGAAATTGCTTTAGAAGTTGTTTATGGATTAGCTACGATTGAATCTGTGTATCATTATGCGATCGATAACTTAACAGGTACGAATATACCGGATATTATATTTGTCTCTGGGGATGAAAAAGTCCAAGGGATTATTCGTGCGTGTTACGAAAAAGGAATCTCGATTCCTGACCAATTAGCTATTGTAGGGTTTGACAACATTCCAATAGCACAATATTATACACCTGCATTATCAACCATTTCTCCAGATTATAGTCAGTTAGCAAAAGAAATGATTGATGGAGTTCTTGCGATTATCAATGGAGATAAAAGAAAATCTGTAGAGGTTTCTACAACTCTTGTCAGACGACAATCGTTTTAAGCAGAGCACGGTGCAAATAATACCAATGTCTTAAAATGGAAGTAAGCTTTTAGAGTTTATTTCCATTTTTTGTTTCCTGATTTCAGTTTATTTGCTAGGAGGAAAGACAGCAGTTTGATGAACTGTAACATCTCACATTGCGCGATGGTCGCCTGAGTGTTATAATAGGCACTGTTTTTTATATACTTATTTATATGAAATGGACTTTTTTTAGAAAAGTTTCATGAAATGAAATAATTTACATATAAAGGAGGAAATTATGTCTACACATAAAAAAGTATCACTTTCAGAAGTGAATCAATCGATAGAAACTCCTAATAATAATCATTTTTTGCAAAATTTACGAGCCTTCTTAGGACCAGGTGCGCTTGTAGCGGTAGGATATATGGATCCAGGAAACTGGATAACGAGTGTGGTTGGAGGAGCTTCTTATAAATACACATTGCTCTTTGTTATTCTTGTTTCGTCATTAATTGCGATGCAGTTGCAACAAATGTCTGGGAAATTAGGAATTGTGACACGAATGGACTTAGCGCAAGCGACGGCTCATCATGCACCTAAATGGTTGCGTCATATTTTATGGGTGATTGTCGAGTTAGCGCTGATGGCCACTGACTTAGCGGAAGTGCTAGGGTCGGCCATTGCATTGAATCTCTTGTTTGGCATTCCAATTATGGGAGCCATCTTTATTACCGTTCTAGACGTATTTTTACTGTTAGGAATTATGAAGATGGGATTCAAGAAAATCGAGGCGATTGTATCGACCTTGATTTTTACAATTCTCTTGATTTTCGTGTATCTTGTAGCGTTAGCGGATCCAAGTATCTCTGGAATTTTCCAAGGGTTCTTACCGACAGCGCAGTTGTTTGATAAGACAGCACCCGGTCACGAGAGTATATTAACATTAGCGCTTGGGATTGTCGGAGCAACGGTGATGCCGCATAATCTGTACTTGCATTCGTCACTGTCCCAAACAAGAAAAGTCGATTACGATGATCCAAACGATATTCGTAAAGCAGTTCGTTTTATGACATGGGATTCGAACATTCAATTAAGTTTAGCATTCATTGTGAACTCGCTGTTATTAATTTTAGGAGCCGCATTGTTCTTCGGACATGCCTCTGAAATCTCAGCCTTCTCGCAAATGTACAATGCGTTGCAAGATTCAAAAATTGCCGGGGCAGTCGCAAGTTCCACTCTTTCAACACTCTTTGCTGTGGCGCTATTAGCTAGTGGTCAAAATTCAACCATCACTGGAACATTGACCGGACAAATCGTGATGGAAGGCTTCTTGCATATGAAATTGCCACAATGGATTATCCGACTCGTAACACGATTATTTGCGTTGTTACCTGTGATTGTAGTGGCAATCCTATTTGGGGCACAGGAAAAAACATTGGACCAACTCTTGGTCTACTCACAAGTATTCTTATCAGTGGCGTTACCATTTTCCATTTTCCCGTTGATTTACTTCACTTCAAAAAAATCACTCATGGGAGAATTTGCCAATGCCAAATGGAATACCTTCCTTGGATATGCGGTAGCAATTATCCTAACCATCTTAAACTTTAAGTTAATTATTGATTTATTCTAAAATCAAACGGGCATCTTCGGGTGCTCGTTTTTTGTTTGGAAGGCTTTCAATATAAAGCTTCCTCAAGTACATAGACGTAGGTGAAATTTTTCATGCGAAAACTCCTAATCTTCACAGAAGTTTTGTTGTATTTTTCAAAAGAATAGGATAGATTATAAGTGATAAGAAATGGAACCGCATTCAAAAGACAGTGCGGTTTCTATACGGAAAAGAAGCATGGAGAAATCCTCCCCAAGAACAATGGCATGTATAAAATCGTTGAACCTGAAGAATATGATTTAGAGGAGAGAATGTTGGACCAAAGCAAAGGGATATAGTTGTCATCCTTCAGAAGAGAGAATGGAGGTATTAGGATGAAAAAGGGTCTTATTTTGCTGCTATGTATGAATGTGTTGCTATTATCGTCTTGCAAGTCTCCTAGCGAACAAAACAAGACAACGACCTTAGATACTGCTATAGAAACCTCAACTACAAAGCAAGTGACAGAACAATCGCAAACGAGTGAAACAACGACTGCCGTGCCAGTGACTACGCAAGAAACAACAACGAGCGTCACCACTCAAGAAACACAAAACGAAACCACAACCGAGTCTGTTGCCCCAACGCCAAAACGACGTAAGAAGATTTTAGCCGTTACTCCGCAAATTCAAGAAGAATGGTATTTCTGTGCGCCAGCAACGGTGAGTATGATCCTTTCCACTCAGGGGAAAATCGTTTCTCAGCGACAACTGGCACAGGAGATGGGGACTTATGTACCTTTTGGAACGCATAATAAAGATGCCATTCGTGTGTTGAATCAGCATTTATTTGGCTATTCGGTGCCTAAGGACGGACAAGCAGGATATCGCCTAGCTTCTGTCACGAATGCAAGTCCTAATTCTGAAGAGATGAGACTATTCAAGGAGCGCGTTCGCAAAAATATTGATGATGGCTATCCAATGTATTACACTTTTACCCTTTCCAAAATTTATCCTGGAAAAAATGGGGAGCATAATGTGATTGGAATTGGGTATGAATTGACCCCAGACGGGAAGGATATTTCAGCCATTTATTATTTAGACTCCATGACACATGAACAAGATCCTGTCTATGGCGGTTTAAAAAAGGTGACGCCAGAAGAGCTGCTGGAAGCAATGGCGGCTTGCGAGGAACCTAATTATGCTTGGTAAGAGAATGATGAAATAAAAATAGGATTAGAAGGAAAGTGAGAGGAAATATCAATGAAAAGTTTTTCTAGAACAATCAAAATAGGTTTATGTGCGGCAACGCTAGTGACATTAGCTGGATGTGCACAGACATTAGTAAGATACGAGTCAAAAAGTGTGACGGAAACTACTGCTCCATCGACAACTGTCGCAAGCACAAATCAAGAAACGCCGCAATGGGTGGCTTCGTATACGAATATGTCGAACCAGAGCAGTATTGATGAAGTGAAGGCGTTACTCTCTGCTTACATCGATAAAGAGAGTGTAGAATCGTTCTTAAAATTGGTGAATGAGTACAATGAAATTGTCGGCGAGACAGGTCTGCAAGGAGATTTTGCGTCTTTCACCAAAACAGAGTATGACGTAGAGAAAATCAGTAATCTCTGGAATGCGAAGATGGGTGATTTTGTCGGAACGAACTGCCGCATTAATACTTATGCATTATTGAAAAATAGCATTGAAATCCCTGCTGTTGAAAAAGATGATACGCTCCTTTTCATTGATAATGACGCCATTGACAAAGGAAAATTATTTAGCTCTGAGGATAAAGAAGCGTTAAATCGATTATTCTCAAGAGTAAAAACAGAAGCAACAACCGATGTAAAAGTGCATGCTACAAAAATGGAGCAATTCCTCTCTCAGTTCAAATTTAATGAGAACGCTCGAATGCTTTCCGTAGTGATTCATGACAATCTGGATGGAGAGGCGCTCTTTATTGGCCATGTCGGTGTATTAGTACCAACGAGTGACGGTTTCCTTTTCGTTGAGAAGTTAACGTTTGAGGAGCCGTATCAAGCGATTAAATTTGCTTCCAAAGAAGATGTTTACAAGTATCTTTCAACGAAATACCAAGACTATACCGGAGAAGGCTTAGCAAAACCGTTCATTATGGATAACAATAAGTGGGTAGAAATGAAGTAAAAATAAGTTGTTCGTCTTGAACATAGAATCTGGAAGTAACGAGGGAGGGTGAAAGGATGGCTTCTAGCAAGGAATACTTAGCCTATATTTTAGAACAATTATCAGAATTAGAGGATATCCGCTATCGAGCAATGATAGGGGAATATATTTTGTATTACCGGGGAAAGGTTGTCGGTGGCATTTATGATGATCGATTCTTAATCAAAAATGTGACATCTGCTAGAGAATGCATGCCGGACGCCTCATTGGAACGTCCATATGAAGGGGCAAAAGAAATGCTTCTGGTGGAAAATGTAGAAGATAAGGAGTTCTTAACGGGGTTGTTTAAGGCTATCTATGATGACCTGCCGGCTCCCAAACCCAAGAAAAAGAAATGATGGCTGAAGGAGGTTGCCAAGTGGTGGACGATTAGCGGGTAGCCCTCTGAACCTATAAAGTAACGATAACACCTGTAGTAGTTTCAAAGTGCTACAGGTTAAGAAAAATTTTGAAACAGAAAACAAACGACAAATCGCATTAGCGCGAGACTTATTAAAGAAAGTAGGACACTAAAGATGAACATGATTATTAGAGAAATTATAGATAAAGAGGAAAAAGAATCGATTTCAAAAGAAGTTTTATATGATCTTCCGGAATGGTTTGGAATGCCAGAAAGCACGCAGGAATATGTCGATGATGCGATGGACAAACCGTTTCTCGCTTGTTTTGTAGAGGATAAGCTCGCAGGATATGTTGTGTTGAATGCAACAAGTGAGGATTGTGCAGATATTTTTGTGATGGGAGTCAAAAAGGAATTTCACCGCAAAGGAATCGGCCAAAAATTGAATGAGGCGTATGAGCAACTAGCTCGGAGTTTAGGATACACTTATTCCCAAGTGAAGACTGTGAAAATGGGGCATTACGAACAGTATGATCGCACGAATCTTTTTTATAAGGCGATGGGGTATAAGGAGTTAGAATGCTTCCCGACATTGTGGGATGAATGGAATCCGTGTCAAATCTATATTAAATATTTAGGGGAATGAAACGAGAAATTGCAACAGAAAATAGGAAACAGAGGAGAATTCGATGAAAGTAAAGACGATTGGTATCGTCAGTTTGTCTAGCGGCATTTTAGGGGAGAGTTTCATTCAACATGAACTCAATCTTGGGAAAAAACGTTTAGAAGAATATGGGGTAGAAGTTGTGTTTTTACCTCATGCATTAAAAGGGCTTGAGTTTATAAAGCAACATCCGGAATGTAGAGCAAAAGACTTACTAACCGCTTTTCAGGATGATTCGATAGAGTTGATTTTATGTGCCATTGGCGGAGATGATACGTATCGCTTACTCCCTTATTTGTTTGAACAGGACGCGCTTAAAAAAGTCGCTAAGCAAAAGATTTTTTTAGGTTTCTCAGATACGACCATCAATCATTTGATGTTGCATAAGGTGGGCGTTCGCAGTTTCTATGGGCAAGCGTTTTTACCGGATGTGTGTGAACTTTCGAAGGAAATGCTTCCGTATACAAAATCGTATTTTGAAGAGTTACTGACAACAGGAAGAATTACCGAAATCCGACCAAGCGACATCTGGGTTCAAGAAAGAGAAGACTTTAGTGAAAAAGGACTAGGGGTTTCGATGCCAAGTTGTCCAAATCAAGGGTTTGAGTTGCTTTTAGGACCTACTCAGTTTACAGGACAAATTCTAGGAGGGTGCTTGGAATCCCTGTCGGAATGTCTCGAAAATTCAAGATATGAGGATACGGTTCGACTTGTTCAGCAGTATCACCTATTTCCTACTTTAGAAGAATGGGCAGGGAAAATTCTTCTGCTGGAGACGAGTGAAGAACAACCGACTCCTGAACGCTTCCAAAAGATGATTCAAACGCTGGAACGCTACGGACTTTTTGATGTGGTGTCGGGTGTGCTTGTTGGGAAACCACAAAATGAAACCTATTATGAAGACTATAAAGAGATTCTCCTGGAAGAATTAGGAGAAAAGCAGCTACCCATTGTCTACAATATTAATGTGGGGCATGCGACACCTCGTTGTATTATTCCTTTTGGGATTGAAGCTCAAGTGGATGTGGACGACCAAGTGATTCGTTTTATCTATGAATAATAAAATTACAGAAGTGAGAGTAATGAAGCAGACTCGAATGTGGAAGAGGAGTCTGCTTTCATTTTTCTACAACAGTCCCCAAGATGTATTTACTGACAAATGGGAATAGAAATGCCATAATGAGGTGAATTCTAATAAATTTGGGTATTGGATGAGATCGCTACTGTATAGGGAATCCGAACCCTAAAACTCTTATGGAAAAGGAGTAAATATGGAAATAAAAAGATGTGATTGGGCTAATCATAGTCTACTTGAACAAAAATACCACGATGAAAAGTGGGGAATCCCTATCTCTGACGATAAGGAATTATTTAAGATGCTTTGTTTGGAAGGAATGCAAGCGGGCCTCAGTTGGTCTACGATTCTTCAAAAAATGGATGGACTGTGTAAAGCTTTTGATAACTTTGATCCAGATATCGTGGTGAACTATGATGAAGAGAAGGAAGCTGAGCTCCTTCAAAATAAAGAAATCATCCGAAATCGATTGAAAGTAAAATCTGTTGCGAACAACGCCAAAGCTTACTTTAAGATATGTGAAGAGTTTGGGTCGTTTAGCGACTATTTATGGGGATTTGTCAATCATACCCCAATCATTAATTCTTGGAAATCCATCACAGAAGTCCCAGCAAATACGGAGCTTTCGGACAAGATTAGTAAAGATTTGAAGAAAAGAGGTTTTAAGTTTATTGGCTCTACTATTATTTATGCATTTATGCAATCGGTAGGGATGGTAAATGACCACCTTCTGGACTGTGAGTTTAGAAGGGTAGAGAAGGATTAAAGAAATTTTTAATGTTAGAAAGGTGAAGGAGAAAACATGAAAAAAATAGCTGCAAAAGAGTTTAAAGAATTATACCAAACTAGTGAAATCACGGTATTAGATGTACGAGAAAAGGGAGAATTTCAAGACGGACACATTCCAACCGCAATGAACTATCCTCTAAGTACGTTGGAACAAGAGTATGCAACATTAAATCCAGAGCAAAAATACTACGTCATCTGCCAAGGGGGCATGCGTTCAGCAAGAGCTTGTCAATTTTTGGAAGAAAAAGGCTTTGACGTGACGAATGTTGAAGGTGGCATGAATCAGTGGCAAGCTTAAAGAAAACGACCGAAGTTCAACTAGAGCCATTTAACAAAAACTTTCTGCAAGAGATTTGGAAGATTGGTTTTTCTACGGATCAACCAGAGTGGACGAAGTTGAACGCACCGTATTTTAATGATTATCGCAAGTTTGACGATGCGAAAAGTTTTGAAGAAAGCTCGATTGCAGATTTTTTAATGAGCGACGATTGCAGATGTGTTGTCGCTAACGGTCAGCCTGTAGGGATGGTTTCAAAATCATGGGTGGATGAAGCTACTCGCTGGCTAGAAATTGGGATTGTGATTTATGACAATCAGTTGTGGGGCGAGGGAATTGCAACAAACGCGCTGACGAAGTGGGTGGATGCTATTTTCCAAGAAATCGATGCGCTCGAACATATTGGAATGACGACTTGGAGTGGGAACAGTGCGATGATGGTCGTTGCTGAGAAATTAGGGTTCCTAAAAGAAGGTCAAATCCGTAAAGTCCGTTACTATCAAGGACAGTATTATGACAGCGTAAAATATGGAATTTTACGCGAAGAGTGGACTACAAGAGCATAACAATAAAGAAAGAGACTGATTACGCGAATCAGTCTCTTTTAGTATGCAAGTCGTGATTATTTTCCAGGAGTTTTTGGATCTAAGCCAAATGATTGTTCTAAAATTGGTCTTAAATTATTTATCGTATCCGCTGTACCTTCTATTGCGATAGCGTACACTTTATCACCTTTTTGAACGACCCATTCGTACATGTATTTACCATCAGAGAATGCAATTTTCATTAAGTAGGCATCCTCTCCAGCAAATTTAGCTCTTGAGCCTTGTAGACTAGTCTGTTGTTTGTCATTTTGCCAGTGGTCATACAAACGATTCGCAATTAACTCTGCGCCAAAGGTTTCTCCGTTAGCAAGTTTGACAGAGTCTTTAGTGTACGAGTTCATTGATAATACATTGTATTTATCTGGTGAAGAAAACTGGAATTGAGAACCAGTATTTTTATCTTGGTATGCGACCCAATCTTTAGGAACATTGACATAACCAGATGCTTCACGGCCAACGCGTTGAGTATCCGAAAGTGAAACTTCTTTAGTAGTAGAAGAAGCGCCAGCAGTTGTTGTTGGAGTAGTTGTAGTTTGTGTAGCCGTAGTTTCTTTAGCGACTTCAGTAGTTGGTGTTGCAACAGTATCTATTGCTTTCTTTTCGCCGTTCCCGCAAGCCGCTACCATTAATGCGGATAGAAGCGTAACAGAACCTAATAAAATTTTGTTTTTCATAATAATTAATCTCCTTCATTTAGTTCAGATTTTTGATTATTGTCCGGGAGTTTTTGCCTCTAAGCTCCATGTCTGTTCGATAACAGGTCTTAAAGCATTAAGCATATCCTCAGAACCTTCGACTTCGATGGCGTATATTATCTCACCTTTTTGGAAAAACCAACAGAGGTAGTATTTACCGTCTGTAAATAGGACTTTAAGTAAGAAAGCCTCCTCGCCAGCGAATTTGGCTTTTACACCTTTTATTTGGTCGACCTCTTTTGAGTTTTTTAACTTAGCGTATGTACGATTAGCCATTAACTCTGCACCAAATGTTTCACCGCTTCCAAGTTCTACTTTATCTTTAGTAAAATTGTATAGCACCACAGCATTATACTGATCTGGTGAAACATATTGTACTTTAGTTTCGCTATTCTTGATCCAGTCTTTAGGGATATTGAGATAACCAGTATCAGCATTCCCGATTCGTTGAGTGTCTGCAAGTGAGATTTCTTTTACGTCAGATGAAGCCCCAGCAGTTGTTGTAGTCGTTACAGTTGCAGTTGTGTTTGCTTGGGTTGTTGGTGCTGCTGTTGTCTCCGTTGCTTTCTTTTCGCCGTTCCCGCAAGCCGCTACCATTAACGCAGATAGAAGCGTTACGGAACCTAATAAAATTTTATTTTTCAAGATAATTGTTCTCCTCAACAGATTTATTATATTTGTATTATATCACTTAGCAGATTGAATTTAAATAAAAAACATTTTCAAAGGATGAGGAAAGATAGGGTATCACAAAAGAGACTAATCGCGTGGATTAGTCTCTTTTAGGTTGTTAGTGATTATTTTCCGGGATTCTTAGGATCTAGACCCCAAGTTTGTTCGATAAGTGAAATCATCGTTACAATCGTCTTTTTGTCTCCTTCAAAAGAAGCGGTATAGACTTTATCCCCTTTTTCGAAAATCCAAGTAAAGTAGTATTTTCCGTCTTTCATTAAGAGTTGTAAGAGGTAAGCATCCATTCCGGATACTTTTGTTTTAGTACCTTGGATTTTATCAACATTTTGTTGACCACTCCAGTTAGCCGCTAGACGATTGGCAATCATCTCTGCTCCCCAAGTTTCTCCTTCACCAGGTTTTGCTTGATCTTGAGTGAATCCATTTAATGTAATAATGTTGTACCCATCGAGTGCTGAGTACTGGAATTGTGGTCCACCATTCACATCTTTAAAGTTGACCCAATCTTTAGGAACATTGACGTATCCAGCATCGTCTCGTCCAACACGTTGAGTGTCATTGAGTGAGATTTCTTTTTCTTCCGAAGAAGCTCCTGTTGTTGTCGTCGCTTGAGTGGTTGCTTGCGTAGTTGTTTCTTTAACAGCTTCCGTTGTTTGTACGGTCGTCGTTTCTTTTGTTTCTTTAGTAGAGTTACCGCATGCTGCAAACACAAGTGCAGAAAGAACAGTAACAGAGCCTAATAAAATTTTGTTTTTCATTATGATTGTTCTCCTTAATGTTGTTGTCACACGGTTATTTTACCATTTTCCTTTTGAGTTTAAAAGTGCATTTAATATTACAAGAAAAACTAATACATACTCTTGTTGTTTTATGACTAATTCCTATTCCCTTAAGCGATATGATGAATTATAATTAAAAAAATCGTTATCATTTGATTATAGATATAAGTGGGAGGAAATTAAGAGTGAATAAGGCTTATTTATTAACTTGGAATCCAGATAATTGGAACTGGCCTGATTATAAGGAAAAGGTGCAAGCTGTAAAAGAAGGTAAGACAGTCATTGAACCGTGGACGAGTAGTAGTAAACAACCAAATGTAGGGGACCAAGTATTCTTATTAAAAACCAAAGTGGGAATCATTGGCCACGGACATGTTGAAAAAGCTTCATATGAAGCGCCTCATTATGATTCTAAGAAGGCTGAAGAAGGACAGAAAACGAATCATATTGACGTTAAATTTGATTGGTTAATGGATGAAATTGATAATAATTATATTTCGCTTGAATTACTAGAAAGCGTGTTTCCGAAGCAAACATGGAGACCACAATCTTCAGGTATCGAAATCAAAGAAGAATATATAAATAATTTAGAGAAAGTTTTTCAACAAGTAAAATCAATTCCAACCACTCGCATTGATTTTGAAGCTTTATATACTTTTTTGAAAAATGATTGCAGAAGAATTTACAGCGATCCTGAAAAAGCAGGTGACAAAAAATCAGAAATGGAAGAAATAAAAAAAGTTGGGCAAACAGCTTATCAAGCATTTAACAAATATGGGAAATTTATTGAGAAGTTAATCCCTGGTTATACGATTGGAAAATCAACTGGTTGGCAAAATTCTGGAAGGCTGATGAAGTACTTTTGGATAGAATTTAAGAAAGTCGGCTACGATGACTTAGCGCATAGTATTTCTATTTCAATGAATGCATATCCAGAATATAACAAGCGAAAGGGAGTAACTCTATCTGTCAGAGTTGAAGCAAAAGATTCTCAGTGTAAAAAGGATTCTATTTTTTCTGAAAAAGAAGTTTATAAAATTCACAATAGTATTCTAGATATTCCTATCAAAAAACTGACAACTTGTATTATCAAGCAAGTGTGAAATCTAGATATACGGATACATTCAAAAAATTTGGTATTGATGCAGAGGAAGTACGTAAGGAACTTGATCAATTAGAAAAAGTTCAAATCGTTAAGGAAATAACAGGACCATATAAAGAACAGAACACCTCAGACATTTTAATGCAAACTGTTCAAGCAATTGCTGAACTAATGCCTTACTATGAACATATTTTAGAAGTTAGAGAAAACAGAATTAAAGAAAAAGAGGGCAGTTTGATGATAAATGAAGAATCAGAAACGATATATAATTCAAATCAATCAGGAAATGATATCGCAAAAAACACCATATTATATGGTCCTCCAGGAACGGGGAAAACGTACTATACTGCCTACTATTCAGTTGCAATCTGTGATGATGTTCCCATTGAAGAATTGGAAGAAAAACCTTACGGAGAAGTGTTAGAAAGATTCAATACATTAAAAGCTGAGGGAAGAATTGCCTTTACAACCTTTCATCAATCGTATGGGTATGAGGAGTTTATTGAAGGAATTAGACCCGTAATGGCAGGAGAGGAAGAGAAGAAATCAATAGAATATGAAATAGTCCCTGGAGTATTTAAGGAATTCTGTGAAGAATCTGTTCACGTTGATAAACCTTGTGTCTTTATTATTGATGAAATCAATCGAGGAAATATTTCTAAAATATTTGGCGAGTTAATCACTTTAATTGAGGAAACAAAGAGAAAAGGTGAAACAGAGGGGTTGAGTGCTTTCTTACCATATTCTCAGGAAGAGTTCGGAGTTCCAAAAAATGTTTATATTCTAGGAACAATGAATACGGCAGATAGATCCATTGCATTGATGGATACAGCATTACGTAGAAGATTCAACTTCATAGAAATGATGCCAGATTGCAGAACCATTGAAGATATTGTAATCCGTCAAAATGGGAAAGAAGTTAATATCGGAGATGTCTTAGATATTATTAACCGAAGAATTGAGTTTCTATTTGATAGAGAGCATACTATTGGGCACGCCTTTTTCACTTCTCTGAAAAATGGAGATTCAAACTCAATTGAACGATTAGCGGATATCTTTAAAAACTCAATCATTCCTCTCTTACAAGAGTATTTCTACGATGATTATGAAAAAATTCGTCTTGTACTAGGAGATAATTATAAAAAAGATGAACAATTTCAATTTATTAAGAAAGTAAACATTGTCCCAAAAGAATTGTTTGGGGAATCTATTAGATTAGAAAGCACAGCTTTGTATTCGTTGAATGAGGATGCTTTGGGTAAGGTTGAAAGTTATCAAGGAATTCTTTTGCTTCCACAAGAGGACTAATCGGGTGATTGTATGAATGATAAATTACTATCAATCAAAGAGTTTGATTTTATTACTTCAAATGAGAGCTATGCCGAAACAAGAGGTAACATCCATTATCTCTCAGAAAGATATTTTAAGGAACTAGACGATTATATTAGAAATCAAGAGAGTACAGATGATGAAGGAAATCCTCTAGATTTTCTAAGAGCTAGAACAATCAAAGGACTAGGAAATGTCATTCAAGCAAAGAATTTTGTAGGGCTCATACAGCTGGAAAGTGGATATCAGATTCAGATCCTTCCTAAAATAGATTTTGGTTCGAACGATACAGGGAAAACAACAGAAGAAGTATTTATAGATATGTTAAGAGCTATGAAAGATTTCCCAGGTAAAGTGTTTAGTTCCGCAAATTTAAGAACAGAGAGTGTTAATCTATATGAGATTTTTATTAATATGTATCTGTATCAATTATCTTTACTTACTCGCAAAGGACTGAAATCTGCATATGTTTCTCAAGAAGATACGTTGAATGTCTTTAAGGGAAAATTGTTGGTTAATCGACACCTTAAAGAAAATATCGGACATGCAGAAAGATTCAGTCTGGCCTATGATGAATTTAATTTAAATAGACCCGAGAATCGATTGATTAAATCGACGCTGTTAAAATTACAGAAAATCAGTATGAGTTCTAATAACTTAAAATCAATTCGACAACAATTAATCTATTTCGAGTTGGTAGAGCCATCTTGGAATTATACTAATGATTTTGATAAAGTTCAGATTGATCGAACTACGAAGGATTATGAAGAGATTCTGGCTTGGAGCAAAGTATTCTTGATGAATAAGAGTTTCTCGACCTTTTCTGGAGATAATAAGGCACGTGCTTTACTCTTCCCGATGGAAAAAGTATTCGAATCATTTGTATCGATGCACATAGTAGATATTTTTGAAAGAGATGAATATTCCGTATCTACTCAAGATACTGGTAGATATTTACTGAAAGAAGATAATCGCAATATATTTTCGCTAAGACCGGATATAGTTATTGAGGATAACAATGGAAATACCATTATTATGGATACCAAGTGGAAACGATTATATGATTCTCCACAAGAAAACTATGGTATATCTCAGACGGATATGTATCAAATGTATGCATATTCGAAAAAATATAATGCGAATGAGGTTTGGGTGTTATATCCAAGAGTGAACGAGTTAGAGAATAGAATCATTGAATTTAGAGATGAGGATACGAAAATCCATATCTTCTTTGTGGATGTTTCAGAGATTGAAAAGAGTATCAAAGTACTATTGGGGAAAATCAAAGCTTAATCATACTAGTTTTGAGGTGGTAAACATGCTAATTCTAAAATTAATCTTACTCTCACTAGGAATCACGTTTTCAACGTTCGGATATCTCATCGTGTTCAAAAAGCAGTATGGGCTCATCAATGATTTCAAAGCGCGTAAGAAGGTAGGAAGTCAAACAGACGTGGATGCAATGCGCGTTGGGAAATTTGAGTTACTCTTAGGAGCTGGATTACTCGTACTATTTGTGTTATTAATGATATTTACGTAGAGGAATACTGTAGAAAGAGAGTTTGGTAGTGAAGGAATTAGCATTGACATTAGAAGATACGCAGTGGGAGAAGACGACGATTACGCATAATCGAAAAATCGTTCGAGCAATCGTGATAGACGAAGAGGGATATTTTTACTTTGTGCGGGTACACCGCGATGATATCTTCGGGACTGGCGTTTTTATTGAAACAGCTGGCGGAGGTGTAGAAGAAGGGGAATCTACAGAAGAAGCCATCCACCGGGAACTAAAGGAAGAACTAGGTGTTAAGGTAGATTTTCTTTGTAAAATAGGTCTAGTCAGCGACTACTATAATCAGATTCATCGTCATAATTTAAATCATTACTATCTTTGCCAGATCAAGTCTTTTGGAGAAACCGAGATGACTCCAGAAGAACAAGAGGAATTTCAATTGTCGACATTAAAGATGACTTATGAAGAGGCCGTTTCAGAGTATCAAAAGTGTGCTTCTAAACCATGGGGAGTCCTTCTTGCAAACCGCGAATTACCCGTTCTTGAGTGGGCGAAAGAGTGGTTAGAAGGCGTAAAATAAAATGAAAAGAAGAAAAAGTAATCATAGTAGGGGAAGCCTATTCATGGTTACTTTTTTTATCGAATATTTTCTTAATAAAATCACAAATTCAACTTGTAACTACCAGTTGGTTTTGCTATATTAAAGGTGCATATAAATCGGTAAACAATAAGGTTAGGGATTGTTTTAGGTTTTGTTGCAAACGCTTACTAAAAATAAAACGAAAGGAAGTCGAAAATCTTATGGGTAAGAGATTTTTTGATAAACAATGTAAGTATAGTATTCGCAAATTTTCAGTAGGAGTCGCTTCAGTAATGATTGGGGCTACTTTTTTTGCATCTCCGGTTGCTTTAGGAGTTGAGGTCGAAGGGGAACCAAGCACCGAAAATGGGGCTATTAGTGAGGCACCTTCCTTAAACCAATTGCCGGACGAAGTATTAAAAGCGATTGAAAAGGCAGAAAAAGAGGGGCAAGCAAACAAAGCTGAAGAGGAAGCTTCCGCTGCTCCAAAAGAAGGAGCAGCCGCATCTGAGACCGGGAAAACTCAACCCTCAAAAGAAGAAACAGCTAAGCCAACTGAAGCAGAAGCGACAACCGTTGCAACGCAGGCTAAACCAACGGAAGAGGTAACTGCTACAGAAGCTCCAACGACAACGACACCGAATACAGCAACAGAAGCAACAACGAAGCCACGTGAAGTAAATGGAACGGTGGAGAAAGCCGACCAATTTACAGCAGATAAGCCAGCAACGAAAGCAGAAATCGATGCGGCAAAAAAAGAAGTGACGAAAAAGGAATATACTGTATTCCCAACACCACAAAAGGTCACTTATGGAGAAGGGGTAACTGCACTAGAAGGGAAAGTAAATCTGGTATTTAGCGATAGTTTAGATATCTATACACGTAATCGTGCAAAAGAAATTTTACAAGCGAATCAAGTTTCTTATACAACAAGTACAAAAGAAGCAGAAGGCTCTACGAATATTTTCCTAGGGGTTCATGGGGAATCTTCACTAGCTGAAAAAGAAGTTAAAGATGTTTCAAAAGATTTATATAATAAAATTGACGCCTATGTTTTACAAGTCAAAAACAATAAAATATCCATTGTTGGAAAAGACACAGACGCGGTGTTCTTTGGCCTTACAACCTTGAAACACATGCTCAAAGATTCACCAACTCCTGTTCTTCGTGATGTGACGGTAGAAGACTATGCCGAAGTGAAGAATCGTGGGTTTATTGAAGGATATTATGGCAATCCTTGGACGAAGGAAAACCGCGAAGATTTAATGAAATATGGTGGCGAATTAAAATTAACGCAATACTACTTCGCACCAAAAGACGATCCATATCACAACAAAAAGTGGCGTGATTTATACCCAGAGGAAAAACTAGCAGAAATTCGTGACTTAGCTCGTGTCGGAAATGAAACGAAGACACGCTATGTATGGACAATCCATCCATTCATGCATAACAAGATGCGCTTTGAAAACGACGAGAAATACAAAGAAGATCTTTCTGTCATCAAAAATAAATTTACACAATTACTCGATGCAGGCGTTCGTGAATTTGGGGTGCTTGCCGATGATGCTGCTTGGCCAGTCGGTGGATACAATAGCTATATCCGTTTAATGCGTGATTTGACAGATTGGTTAACGGAAAAACAAAAAACATATAGCGGTCTTCGTAAAGATATGATTTTTGTGCCTGCTTGGTATATGGGACAAGGGACAGAGGATGAACTTCGTACACTAAACGAACACCTTCCAGAAACAGTCCATTTAACATTGACAGGTGGGAAAGTATGGGGAGCTGTGGATCAAACTTTCTTAACGAACTTGAAACGGAATTTGACAGAAGGTGGAAAGAAATATCGTCCAATTCACTTCTGGATTAACTGGCCATGTAATGACAATACAAAACAACACTTAATTCTTGGTGGCGGAGAAAAATTCTTGCATCCAAATGTTGATTTGTCACTTTCGAATGGAATTATGCTGAATCCAATGCAACAATCAGAAGCTTCCAAAGTAGCACTCTTTGATATGGCTCAATATGGCTGGAAGCAATGGAGAAGTGCACAAGAAGCAGAACAAATTAATGACACCGCCTTTAACTATGTGGTCAATGGTAATTTTAAAGACAGTGAAGTTTCCAAAGCCTTTCGAGAACTTGGAAAACATATGCGAAACCAAAACAGACCTCCTCATGTTACAAAATTAGAAGAGTCAGTAGAGCTTGCACCTAAATTGACCGCCTTTTATAACAAATTGAAGTCAGGTCAAAACTTAGATGCAGAAAGAAAAGAATTAAAAGAAATCTTTGCCCAATTGAAAGCTGACGCAATTCTTCTAAAAGAAAAAGGGGATAAGAAACTCATTCACCAAATTCACTATTGGTTGGACAATACAGTAGACCAAATGAATGCGCTCGAAGCCCTCTTAACAGCAACAGAAGGACTGGCAGAAAAGAATGATGCGAAAGTGTGGGATAACTACTACGCAGGATTGAAGCATTATGACCAATCCATTAGTTATGCATTCTTCTATATAGATCACTATGAACGTGCTGAATTTGGAGTTCAACATATTCGTCCGTTTATTAATAATCTCAAAGAATATTTAGCAACGCATATTCAGACGATGCTTCGTCCAGACAAACTGGTAACTACATTTATTACAAACCGTGCGGGTGCTGAAGGCGGACTTGCTGAAGTCACAGACGGGGACTACGATACACATGTAATCGTGAAGACGACAACCGTAATTGAACGAGATGACTATGTTGGGTTACGTTTCAACAAAGCGATTAAGATTCATACGCTCGGATTTGCCACAGGAACTAAGACAGCCGATAACTACACATTCGGCAATGCCGTTGTAGAATATCAAAATGAGCAAGGGGATTGGGTAGCGCTCACGACTCCTGCCTATACAGGTAGAGAGCGTACCCTTGAATTCAATAATCTGGATATTACTGCACAAGCCGTTCGGATGCGTGCAACTGCTAAAAAGGATAATGCTTGGCTTGCCATGCGCGAAATTGCTGTCAATCGCCCACTAGAAACGGGAAGCAAGAAGGTAAAAGCAAATATCACTTTAAGTTCTAATCTAGTGTATAAATATGGAACTAGTGTCGTTCAAATGCAAGATGGAAATGCGACAACAGAATCTATGATGGCACATGCAAACCAAACCAATGTCACCCCTGAAAATGCTTGGGTACAAATGGATTTAGGGGCTGCAAAAGCTATTAAACGGGTACACCTTGTTCAAGGAGAGCGCGACAAATTAGCAGCGGGTGTCATCGAATATTCGACAGACGGAACTAATTGGACGACGCTTCAAACATTAGCTGGAGAAAGAACGAGTGATATTATCAAAGAATTTACAGCACAATTTGTACGTGTTCGCAATACACAAACCTTGAATAAATGGTGGAGAATCGCGGATTTCACGGTAGATGTTTTCACTCCAAATACGGATTTGACAGTTACAAGTGTGGATAGCTTAAAGGAAACGCCAGTCGCTGATAGCCGTGGACGTTATGAAATGACATTACCTCAAGGAACCAATATTCCAGCAAATGGATATCTTGGAATGAAATTAGACCGCCTACATGAAGCTTCTTCGATTACTCTGGAAGATGCAGGAGAAACAGGATTAACACTAGAGTACTCTGCTAATGAAGTCGAATGGTATCGTGCAGACGAACTGCCAGAACATACCTTCGTTCGTTATGTTCGTCTCGTGAACAAGACGGATAAAGACCAAGCGCTTCCTGCGGGTAAGTTAATTGTGAAGACAAAAGAAGTGGAACCAACAGAACTTCAATCAACCACAATGGGCATCCACCAATATTATGGAGCAAATGACGTACGTCGCATTCACAATATAAGTCAATTATTTGATGGAGATTACAACAATTTCGTTGAGTTTTCTGATTACCAACGTAAAAATGGTGAAATCGTGATGAAACTCGGTACCACTCGTCAAGTGAAGAAGATTCGTGCATACATTCAAGATGCGGAACGGAATTATTTACGAGATGGTAAGATCCAAGTCAGTGAAGACGGTAAGAACTGGACCGATGTGGTTACAGTGGGTGACGGGGTCGAAAATGAAATTCGTGACAACTCTCTAACGGATGGTTGGACACATGATGCGGCTAAACCTGGAAACCGTTATATTGAAGGGGTTCTAGATAAACCAGTTACCGCTAAGTTTATGCGTGTGCTCTTTACAGCGGATTATAATGCACGTTTCTTAGGCTTTAGCGAAATCGAAATCAATGATGGTGAGTTTATCAATCCTGAAAATAATCCAACAGTGACAGGAAGTGGAACAGAAGACAAAGATAACTTGAAGAAACATTTAACGGATGGAAATGTATTAACTAGTTATGCGACAACAGAGAATAAGGGAGAACTGGTTTACCACTTATCAGAAGAAACAGCTGTAAATCACGTTCGGTTAATTGCAGATGTCCCAGAAGGAACCACTGTAAAAGTCAAAGTGCGTACATTGAATGAAGCCGGAGAATCTGTGTGGAAAGAACTGGGTAAAGTAAAATCTAGCTTCCAAACATTTGCACTTCCAGGAGAAAATCCACGAATTCTTGACGTGAAAGTTTCTTGGGAAGGTGGACCTGCAGAGTTCTACGAATTATCAACCTTTACTAAAGAAGTCACTCCAGATGAAATTCAACAGCCTGAACCAGACAAACCAGTAAAGCCACTAACGCCAATTGATTCAACGGTTGCTAAACGAGAATTGAAAGACGAGGCTACAGGTGTGATGATTTCGGGGTCAACTACCGCCTTAGAACCAGTGAAAGACTTAGCAGTTCAAAAAGTTCTTGATCAAACATTGGATGGCAAAAAATATGATGCGTATGATATTCGTTTAGGAGGAAAAGCAGGCGGCTCTGTTCAGCCAAATGGAACAGTTGCTGTGACAGTTCCAGTGAAAGCTGATGCTGAAGTAGAAACGATTTACTACATTACTCCTGAAAAACGATTGGAAGCTCTAGCATTTACTCAAAAAGATGGAAAAGTAACCTTTAATACGACTCACTTCAGTGTTTACGCAGTTGTGTATAAAGGAGCCGTTGCTGTAGCGAATCCAACAGCACCGACAACACCAACGACACCGACGAGTCCAACGTCGCCAGTAACGCCGGGGACTCCTAGAACTCCTTCTACACCTCCAGCTGTAGCTTCCGGAGAACCAGGTAGAACGACTCCAGCAGGTGAAAAGCCAGTTGCTAAACCTGAAACCGTCAATGGAGCTGTTGCAAATCAACTTCCAGCTACTGGAACAAGTGATGCAAACACTTCTCTCTTTGTCGCAAGTTTAGCGCTTGCCCTTGGAACATTGTTCTATAAAAAAGGAAAAGAAGAAGCGTAATCTTAAAAAGTAAGACAGTAAGAGAAAGACCTAGCTGAAAAAGCTAGGTCTTTTCATATAGATTCAGAAAACATCTTCGCAAGGTATATTTTGTAATGGGATAACTCAAAAATAAGTCAAAACCACTATTGTATTCGAGTTGAGGGAGGTCTATACTGAAACTAATTAGGGTTTTTTTAATAAAGTATATTAGGGGGAATTAGGGTGAAAATTCGTTCGAATTGGAAATTGGGGTTATTGATTCTGGCTGGTGTTTCTTTAGCAGCATGTGGGGGGCATAAAGAAGATGCGAAGTCAACGACAGAGACGGTAGTGAAAGTGACAACAGTTGAAACTACGACAGTGGCACCTGCTAAATTACCAGATTCTTTGCTTCCTTTTAAGAAAGAGAAACAATTGGTATTGGGAGAACTGGATAAACTGGAGCGTTCTACGTCAGCGCATATTCAACTGAATATTAAAGATAAGCCAAAAGCTAAGAGAGAACCAAAAATTAGTGTGGATCCAGTTGGTTGGCATAATTATAAGATGCTGATTGATGATTCAGGAAGTGGGAAAGAAGCGTGGCTCATGAACCGTGGTCACTTAGTAGGGTATCAATTTAGCGGTCTTGATAACGAGTTACGTAATTTAACACCAATGACAGCCTTATTAAATACGGGAAGCCTGTCGGACACGGATTCCGCAAATCAAACTGCAATGTTATTCTATGAGAATAGTCTTGCGGATTGGATTAATGCGCATCCGAATGATTGGTTAGATTATAAAGTGACGCCAATCTATCAAGGGGATGAATTGATTCCACGTCAAGTTGAATTGCAGTATGCGGGAATAAAAAGTGATGGAACTTTGATGAAGATTTCTTTTGGGACAAAACAAGAGAAAACAGATGAAGATGGTGTAACTCATGTAATTCTAGAGAATACATCACCAAATGCCAAAATTGACTATGCGACGGGGAATGCGGAACCATTATTTGCTAAGAAGAAAGTTGAAACTACTGTTGCTCAGACTGAAGTGGTGACTGAAACGACGGTAAATCAAGAAGAGTATATTACAGTCTATGTAGCTAAAAAAGGGAAGTCAGATGTTTATTGGTACTATAAGGAAAACATGCCAGCAAACACAAACAAAAGGAATGTTGTAGAAATGACAGAGGCAGAAGCAAAACGCCAGGGGAAAGTTCATACGTCTAAAGAAAAGAGATACAGACCATAAGTATAATGAGCGCCACACAAATTGAGTGGCGCTCATTTCATTTAATCTTCCTTCACTAAATACCCTAATTTATCGAGGGCATCTTCGATATAGTCGAGGTCTTGTTGGTTTTCAGCCTCAACTAGATGATAATGTACGCCGTCTGTTAAGGATGACAGAGGGCGGAAGTCTTCTTGATGGATTTGTTCCAAGAAGTGTTGGACGTCGCGGCGACAGGTCAGTTTCACAAGAGTCTGAATTTCACCATAGACTGGATGGTCGATTTGAATATTTTGGACACGACCTCCATTATCGACGATCGCTAGAAGTTCACTTTCGATAGCCTCGGTATCGTGTTTGACCTTGAAGAGGCGATGAACGTACGGCGAGCTCTCTTGTTCCTTGTAGACATATCCGCGGTTCGTCGATAGAATCGTGACCCCATCAGCGCGGAGAAGCGCGATGTCTTGAACGATAATTTGTCGGGTAACGTGGAAATGTTCCGCTAAGCTTTGCCCATTGAGTGGTTTTGGAGCTTCTTTCAAGAGCTTTAATAACTCAGATTTTCTTTCTTTTGGCATAGTAGACCTCTTTTAGCGTCTTTTTTGTAAAACTTTATACACCACTAGTGCTAATTCATAGTCTACCATACTGTGAATCACTGTACCAAATCCGACTAGGACGAAGAGGACGTAAAACATGCTTTGAATATCCGTCCCTGAAACGGAGTAGAAGAGCACGCAGGCTAATACTTCGCCGACTGCGTGAATGAGCGCCAATACGAAGTTGAAAATCCATGAGGCTTTGCGGTTTTCTAGTGTCTTTGGATATTTTTGTAGGAAAAAGGCTCCGAGTGTCGCAAAGAGAATATGCGAAAGCGCGCGGAATACGATAACGAGTGGATATGCTCCGGAAATAAAGAATCCATACGATGACCCCAGAACGACGAAGATGGCCATCCACGGATTGATAAACATCGCGATAAAGATTGCA